>Ga0164242_10000057_pt1 | contig 126958 bp, 107 predicted proteins | sample OricomgcompostMG_FD_108783 | JGI IMG/M metagenome (GOLD analysis project Ga0164242, IMG submission 108783) | Miracle-Growth compost microbial communities from Emeryville, California, USA - Original compost - Miracle growth compost (MG) ...
AAAGACATCAGAAAATGCATCATAAAAGGGAAAATAATTATATTTAATGAGTGAATCCTGCAGACGCGTCATATTGGACCGATCATGAATTGTTGGAGAAATACCGGGATAGCTATAACAATGAATGGCTCGGGATACTTCTGGAACGCTATCTTCATCTGGTATTAGGGGTATGCATGAAATATCTTCGCAATGAAGAGGAGGCCCGGGACGGAGCTCAGCAGATCTGCCTTAAAGTCATTAAGATCCTCCCCCGCCACGAGGTAACCTATTTTAAATCGTGGCTATACCAGGTGGCTAAAAATCATTGCCTGATGAAACTCCGGCAATCCCATCAGATTCATATTCTGCCGCTTTCGGATCAGCAATGGGAAGAACAATTGGAGCACTCCTCGGAGGAGGCCGGCCTGCTGGAACAGGAAAGCACCTACCGTTATTTGAGACAGGCTATGGATTTGCTCAATGAAGCCCAGCGGCGATGTCTGGAAAAGTTTTACCTCGAAAAACTGACTTACCAGAAGGTGGCCGAAGTCACCGGATACACCTTGATGCAGGTGAAAAGCCATATTCAAAACGGTCGGCGGAATCTCCGCCGGATTATGGAACGCCTGGTGTCAGAGGGGGCCGGGGATGCGGGGCCGGATCACAGTAAGAAGACTCATGATTGAAAAGCTGTATTGATTCATGAAAGAAGCACCCTCTATTTTTGAACAAACGCGTTGCCTTAGTCAGCAGCAACTGCTGGATTATGTGGAAGGCAAACTTCCCGAAGAACAAATACACCGGGTCGAGTCCCATATTGCCGGGTGCGTGATGTGCAGCGACGCCCTCGAAGGGCTGCAGCAGATGCCCCGTACAGCAGATATCCCGCAGATGGTTAAGCAGATTCACCACGAAGTGCACCGTGAGTTGAGACGCAGGCGGGGAAAGGAAAGGCCAGTGCGAACCTACCTGTGGTATTCTACCCTCATCGCCATTATTTTGCTGATCCTGTTGATTGCGTTTTTTACCCTGTATTTTGTTCAGCGGAGGGAACGTGCGGCACCCGCTGCTGGGCCTGCAAGCACGGCATGGGTGCAGGCCCAATGGCCTCAATCCCCTGCTTCTGTATCCCGTTTGTCCACTTCGGGCCGATCATTCCTGGTCCATCAACAAGATCACCGTGCACTTTAAATTGAGGCGCACATGTCGTAATTTCGCGGGGCATACAAACGACAAGTAATGACTCCAGCAAAGTTGGAAGAGTTGGCCAGCCAATTGGAAGGGAAGCTCCACGTGGATACGGTCATGCGGACTCTCTATGCCACAGATGCTTCCGCCTACCGGGAGATACCGCTCGCCGTGGCGATTCCCAAAACCGTAGAAGATATCCGTACCCTGATTCGTTTTGCCTCGGCAGAAGGCACCTCGTTGATTCCCCGTACTGCCGGTACATCCCTGGCCGGGCAAGTGGTCGGGGGTGGGATTGTGGTAGACGTATCCCGCGAGTTTACCCGGATTATGGAGATCAATGATCAGGAGCACTGGGTGAGGGTACAACCGGGGGTGATCCGTGACGAGCTTAATATGTTTCTCAAGCCCTATGGCTATTTATTTGGTCCGGAAACCTCCACAGCGAATCGGGCCATGATCGGAGGGATGGTCGGAAACAACTCGTGTGGATCCAACTCGGTGGTGTATGGCAGCACCCGGGAGCATCTGCTGGAGGTAAAAGCCCTGCTTTCCGATGGGTCCGAACAGGTTTTCGGTCCGCTGACCCCGGAAGAATTTGCCGCAAAATGTGAATCGCCCCATAGGTTGGAGCGTAAGCTCTATGCCAATATCCGGGAAATGCTCTTCGATCCCAAGAATCAACGGATGATCCGGGAGGAGTATCCCGACAGGCGGATCGAACGCCGTAATACCGGATATGCGCTGGACATGTTACTGGATCTGGCCCCGTTTACTCCCGGCGGTCCCCCGTTTAATTTTTGCAAGCTAATCGCCGGGTCGGAAGGTACCTTGGCTTTTATCACAGAGATCAAACTCCGGATTGTCCCCCTGCCTCCTGCAGAAAATGCCCTGCTGTGTGTACATTTTGAGACCGTGGATGAGGCGCTGCGTGCCAATGTCATCGCGATGCGACACCGGCCCAGCGCCAGCGAATTGATTGATCATTATATTCTGGACTGTACCAAGGAAAACAGGGAGCAGCGTCAAAACCGGTTTTTCGTGCAAGGAGAACCCGGAGCGATTCTCGTGGTGGAATTTAAGGCCGAGGACCGCGAAGAGGTGCGTCAAAAGGCGGAAGCGCTGGAAGCGGACCTGCGGGCTCAGGGCCTGGGCTATTATTTTCCGGTGCTCTATGGGGAGGATGCCAAAAAAATATGGTCGCTGAGAAAAGCGGGTCTGGGATTGCTGGGCAATATGCCGGGAGATGCGAAGGCAGCACCGGTAATTGAAGATACGGCAGTGCGGGTGGATGATCTGCCGGCCTATATCGCAGAGTTCAACGAAATTTTGAAAAAATACGGGCTTTATGCCGTCCATTATGCACATGCGGGATCCGGAGAGCTTCATCTGCGTCCGATCCTCAACCTGAAGACCGAAGAGGGCAATCGCCTGTTTCGTTCGATAGCCGAAGAGATAGCGACCCTGGTCAAAAAATACAGGGGATCTCTATCAGGTGAGCATGGGGACGGCCGGCTCAGGGGTGAGTTCATCCGTCAGATGATCGGCGACCATAACTATGCTTTGCTTCGTCAGCTTAAGGATACCTGGGACCCCCATCATATTTTTAATCCCGGGAAAATTGTGGATTCTCCGCCGATGAACACCATGCTGCGCTATGAACCCGGTCAGCAAAGCCGTAGGTTTAATACCTATCTCGACTTTGGGCCAATCGACATTCTTCAGCATGCAGAACAATGCAACGGCACCGGTGACTGCCGCAAAACGCATCTCTCGGGAGGAACCATGTGCCCCAGTTATATGGCCACCCGGAACGAAAAAGACACCACCCGTGCCCGGGCCAATATCCTGCGGGAGATGCTCACCCATTCCGACAAGGTCAATCCTTTTGATCATGAAGAGATCTATGAGGTGATGGATCTTTGCCTGGGGTGCAAGGGCTGTAAATCGGAATGCCCCTCCAACGTGGATGTGGCCAAGCTTAAAATGGAGTTTTTGCAGCACTATTATGATGCCCATGGCACTCCGATGCGCGCCCGGATGATCAGTAACTTTGGTAAGCTCTCTTCTATCGCAGCGGTCTGGCCAGGGGCTTACAACTTCTTCATCAAAAATCCGGTGACCGCCGGCATTTTTAAGCGAGCCGTCGGTTTTGCTCCTAAGCGCTCCCTGCCTTCCTTGCACCGCACGACCCTGAAAAAGTGGATGCAGCGCAGGGAGGCCACTCCTTCGCCGGCCGGCAGAAGGGTATATTTGTTCTGCGATGAGTTCACCAATTATAATGATACGGTAATCGGACAAAAAACCGTACAATTGCTTGAAGGCCTGGGTTACGAAGTGGTGCTGCCGGTCCATGGAGAGAGCGCCCGGGCTTATCTGTCCAAGGGGTTGCTCCGTCAGGCAAAAACCCTTGCCGAGGAGAACGTGCGGAAGCTGGCTCCGGTAATCAGCGAGGAGACTCCTTTGATCGGGGTAGAACCTTCGGCTATCCTTTCTTTCCGGGATGAATATCCGGATCTGGTCGATCCCTCGCTGCGTGAGGACGCACGCCGGCTAGGAAGCCAAGCGCTGTTGCTCGAAGAATTCCTGGTGGCTGAGGCGGAACAGGGCCGGGTCACTGCTGCCCAGTTTACTAAAGAAAAAAAGAAAATCAAATTACATGGCCATTGCCAGCAAAAAGCCCTGACCTCCCTTGCGCTCACCCAGAAAATGCTTTCCCTGCCGGAAAATTATACGGTACGGATTATTCCCTCAGGGTGCTGCGGCATGGCGGGTTCCTTTGGATACGAAAAGGAACATTATGATCTGTCTATGCAGATCGGTGAATTGGTGCTTTTCCCTGCCGTGCGCAAAGCCACCGCCGAAGACATTATCGCAGCGCCGGGAACCAGTTGCCGTCACCAAATCAAAGACGGCACGGGGAAAGTAGCCCTACATCCTGCGGAGATCCTTTATGAAGCGTTGCTCCGCTAAAGGTTACCGATGCTTCCGGGCGATCCGCCGCCGCTGAAGCCCTTCCGGGGGACCGGACAGGGGTACTGACCGATTGAGCGCGGGAACCGCCTCTTTTCAGGGCGGTTGGTGAGGGACTTTTCTGTACCTTTGCACCCTTGTTTTATGTTGGGACACAAAAAGACTTGAATGAAGGATAAAAACAGTACCATCGGCTTTATTATCCTGGGCGCCTTGCTGCTGGGTTATATCTTCTACAACCAACGTCAGGAGGAAGCATATCTGAAGGTGAAAAAGGCCCGGGAGGATTCGATCGCCTTGGTACACCAGCGGGAAGCCGACTCCCTGGGGGTATCTGTACCTGCAGCGCAGGCGGATACCGCCGTGGTTCCACCGGTGGCCCAGGACTCTGCAGTGGTGCATCCGGGGGTATTTGCTTCGGCCCCTGGTTCAGGCCAGTTGACCACCGTGGAAACCGACCTGTTGCGTATTTCTTTCACTTCCCAGGGCGGCCGGCCAGCCAAAGTAGAACTTAAGAAATTCAAATCCTATAGAGGCGATGCGCTGATGCTGCAGGATGCCCCATACAATAACCTGGGACTCCAGTTTATGACCACCGACAACCGGTTGGTCAATACCGCATCCCTGAATTTTACCCTGGCCAAGGATTCCATGCTGGCGGACAGTTCCCGGGAGGTGCAGTACCGGCTGTATGCGGGGTCACCCGATAAATACCTGCAATATACTTACGTGCTTCATCCCGGCAAGTATATGTTGGATTTCAAGATCCAAGCGGTAGGACTCGGGGGGATCATTCGTCCGACCGATGGCAAGATTTCCATGCTTTGGCATAGCCAGGCGGATCAGCAAGAGCGGGATTCAGCCCTGGAACAGCGTTATACGCAGATCTATTACGGGGTAAACAATGATGAGTTAGACTATTTCACCCTGGAACGCACTCCGGACAAGCAGGTCAGTCAGCCCATCCAGTGGCTCAGTTTCAAACAGCAATTTTTTAACCAGGCTTTTGTCGCTGATAAGGACAATTTTACCGATGTGTCCTATCAGAGTAAAGTTCCTAAAGACAGTGGGGGATATATCGCGAGAACAAGCGTGACCTTTGGCATCCCCTATTCCCCTTCGGCGGACTTCTCCTTCCCCATGCGGATTTATTACGGCCCCAATAATTATTATATCCTCAAGGCTTATCACATTGGGCTGGAGAATGTCATCCCGCTGGGCTATGGCTTGTATGCCTTTGCCAAATACATCAATAAATGGCTGTTTCTGCCCTTGTTCGTCTTTTTGGGTAAGCTTTTTGGCGGAAACTGGGGTATCGTGATCATTTTTATGACGGTGGTGATCCGACTTTTGATCGCCCCGCTGACCTATAAAAGCTATGTATCTCAAGCCAAGATGAAAGCCCTCAAACCGGAGTTGGATGAGCTGAAAAAGAAATACAAGGGCGATCAGCAGAAGTTCGGCATGGAGCAAATGAAACTTTACCGGCAGGTGGGTGTCAGCCCCTTAGGCGGATGTATGCCCATGTTGCTGCAGTTGCCGATTTTTGCGGGACTGTATTGCCTGTTTGAAAGTTGTATCCAGGTGCGCGGAGAATCCTTTTTATGGGTGAAGGATCTCAGTATTTATGATTCTATTGCGCAGCTGCCGTTTAATATCCCGTTTTATGGAGATCATGTCAGTTTGCTCACCTTGCTCATGACGGCCACTAGCCTTGTGCTGGCCGTATTTAATAAGAGCATGACCGCTGGCGCAGCCGGGCAGGATAACCCCATGATCAAGTATATGCCCTATATTATGCCGATCTTCTTCCTGGGCTTTTTCAACAGCATGGCGGCTGCCTTGACCCTCTATTATTTTATTTCCAACCTGATTACCATTATCATCCAGTGGGTAATCATGAACTACATCATTGACGAGAAAAAGCTTCATGCCCAAATGGAGGAACACAAAAAGAAGGCGCCCCAGAAAAGCAAACTGATGCAACGGATCGAACAGGCGCAAAAGCAGCAACAGGCAATGGCTCAGCAGAAGGGCCGCCGGTAAACGGGATGCCCGTGGGCGGTTTGCTTATTCCGTCCCGTGGTATTGCGCAGATGAGTTATCTTTAAGTGGGAGTTCCGCCGCCCACAGCGGTCTGGTTGGACCAATCCAGGTATTTATGGCAAAAGATTCCATCGGTTATCGTGTGTCGGAACGCATGGCGATTATCACGCTGAATCGTCCCGAAAAAAGAAATGCCCTGGACCCGGAGATGATACGGCGTCTGAAGGATGCATTGGCCACAGCCGAACAGGACGACGGAGTCCGGGTCGTCATACTGAAGGCTGCCGGAAAGGCATTCAGTGGCGGGGCCGATCTGGCCTACCTGGAAAAGCTGCAACAGTTCAGCCGGGAGGAAAATCAGGCAGATTCCCGGCTGTGGATGGAGTTATTTTTGCAGCTCTATACCCTTGAAAAGCTGACTCTTGCTCAAGTAGAAGGCCCCGCCCTGGCAGGAGGGTGCGGTCTGGCGACGCTGTGTGATTTATGTTACGCAGTGCCCGAGGCCCGGTTCGGGTATACCGAAGTGCGGATCGGCTTTATTCCGGCTCTGGTGAGTGTTTTTCTGACGCGCAGAATCGGAGAAGGCCCTGCACGGGAGTGGCTGCTCACGGGGAAATTGTGGACTGCCGAGGAGGCCAAAGCGGCCGGGCTGATCAATGGGGTGGAGCCCGCAGCCACCATTGATCAGATGGTGTATCACCGAGCCTCCACCCTTCGGGACAGTGTATCCGGGCAAGCTGTCGCCAAAATGAAAAGGCTGCTGGCTGAGACGGGGGGACTGGATTTGTCTGAGGCTTTGGAACTTGCCGCCGACTATAACACCCAGGCACGGGAAAGCGGGGATTGTAAAAAAGGAATTCGCGCCTTTTTAGATAAAAGCACCATAAAATGGTGAAATCTGTTAATTTATAACTTATTTATTATCAAAAGGTGGATGTGAAAATTATGTGAAAGAAGGGCAGTCAGCCCCCGGCTGGCACACATTTTTCAGCCACAAGGCGTCACCGACGAAAATCCGAAACAATGAAACAGATCAGGATATGGAATTTTGGATGGGCCCTGTTGTTGTGCTGGATGGCCGGAGCGGCCAGCGCACAACAGCGTTTTTCCGATGGAGAGATTACCTATGCGGTGGATATTACACTGCCCGAGGGAGTTCCTGCCGGAGCGGCAGACGCTTATCAGGGAAGCCAACTGGTATATGCATTTAAGAACTACCGCTTTCGTTCGGACATGCATATCGGCAACCGGGTCTATACTAACATCCGCAATAGTCGCACCAACACGGCGGTAACCCTGATTGACGCGGGCCCCGCCAAATATTTAATTCGCCTGAATCCCCAGCAATTGGCTGAGGAATCTGCTTCTACGCAGGCAGAGCAATTTACGGATGCGGGAGAAGGAGGGGAGATTGCGGGATATGCCTGCCGCCAGGCGATAGGCAAACTCAAGGATGGCAGTACGTTTACCGTATTTTACACCCCTTCGATCATGCCGGAGAACACCGCGTACAACAAGCGGTTCGCAGGACTCAAGGGGATGCCCTTAAAATTTGAAATGACGACCTCACGGGGAATAAAAATGACCATGACTGCTACGCACGTGTCCCTGGCTCCTCAGCCTTCGGCTAAATTTGATGCACCAACCAGCGGCTATCGGGAAATGACCTATCAGGAATTGCAGGACTTGAGGCAAAGATCATGAAGCCTGAGGGGACTAATTGGGTCGAGGGAGATCCATGGTGGGCATGGGAAACGGTTGCAAATCAGGACGTACCGGAACGGTAAATACCTGAGGAATAAGCAGCAAAGCGTTCCCTTTTTTGAAGGTCAGCTTCTCATTCACCCGGATATAATTGGCCCCCACCGCATGGGTCTGAAACGACAAATTGGCATAATGAAATCCTGACATGGCCGGAGTCACCGTAAATTCCAGGGCGGGCCGCCTGCATACTTCGGGGTCAAAATTGTCCGATGAAAACAAGTAATCCAACGGTAAGCGCCACAGAGAACTATGATCAAAAACCGACAAATGCAACGCGGGGTAGCCTCCTGTACGGGCGGTTGTGGGATAAAAGACATTTCCATACAGCCTGCTGCTGCCAAACAGCAGAAGGCCACAGAGTGTTACCGATAGTATCACCACATAGCGTTTCTTCATGGAAGACAAATCTACTAAAAAGTTTGTAAAATTAACCGGATTTCATGCGAAATGCGATACAACGGGTTAAATGGCTGTCAACTTCTATTAATGGTACCGCAAAAAGGGTGCCCGAAAAAAAGTTGGACAGACCGGGGATTTTTATATCTTTATGATGATGTACAAGGAACCATCTTTCGGCGAGGGGTTTGATGATTTGAGAGAACTGATACGGCAGTTTGAGAATATGCAGGAAGGGAGGTCTCATGACTTCTTGGACGAAGACTCCTTTGAGTTGATTATTGATTATTTTGACGACCAGGATGAACTTCTCAAGGCACTTGAAGCCGCCGATATGGCGGTGGAGCAATTCCCCTTTTGTACACTACTTCAATTAAAGAAGGCTGATTTACTGATTGAAGCCCGCAAATACGAGCAGGCGCTCCTCGTGTTGGAAAAGGCGGAAGCTTTTGATCCGGGCGATATTTATCTTTATATCCTTAGAACGGATGCTTGTCTTGGGCTGGGCCGCGAGGAAGAGGCCAAAGCGATCATGAAGGACTGTGTCGGGCGTTTTTCTGGCAATGATCGCCTGGAGTTGCTGCTCGAATTAGCCGATGTCTATGATGACTGGGAAGATTTTGACCAGGTGTTCGAATGCCTGAAAATGGCCCTGGAATTCGATCCCCATAGTGAAGAAGCGCTGCATAAGATTTGTTTCTGGGCGGAGTTTACCGGGCGGCTGGAAGAAAGTATCCGCCTGCATACCCGTATTGTGGACGAACATCCCTATAATGAGCTGGCATGGTTCAATCTGGGATCCGCCTATCAGGAACTGAAGTTATATGAAAAGTCGATCGATGCCTATAAATATGCCATTGCGATCCATGATAAGTTTGAATATGCCTATCGCAATATGGCAGATGCATATATCCGGTTACGCAAATATGGAGAGGCAATAGAAGCCTTGCAACGCCATCAGGAGATCGCCAAGCCTGATGACGTGATTTATGAAGCAATCGGTTATTGCTACGAAAAGCAAAAGAAATATGACCTGGCCCGCTATCATTACCGCAAGGCCTATCATATCAACCCCAATGATGACCGGTTGTATTTTCGGGTAGGCCGTACCTATATGATGGAAATGCAGTGGGCACAGGCGGTGAAGTATATCTCAACGGCGCATAAACTCAATGACAAAAGCAATGAATATTGCTTGGCCTTGGGAGAATGCTATCTTCAGATGGAGTCCTATAAGGATGCGCTGGCTCAGCTGCTGGAGGCGGTACATTTAAGACCTTCCAGTTCACGTTCGCGCTTATATTTCATCCGGGGACTGTATCTGGCCGGTTACCATGAAGAGGCATTGATACAACTGGCGCTGGCAGAACATGAAACGGGGGACAAGCCGGTCTACCATTATTACCGATGCGCCATATTGCTGACACTTGGCCGGTCCAAAGAGGCGTTGTTACAACTGGAGTCGGCACTGGTCGCTGCGCCCAGGCAGTTAAAACGCTTACTAGAATTGAATCCCTCCGTATTACAGCATAGCGGCGTGGTGGATATGCTGGCCCGTTACCGGCGCAAGAAATAACCTTACAACGATGCAGGGCGAGCGGAACTCCGGGCTCTGTAGGCAGACCAATCCGCGGAGATCTACCGGGTCTTAGGGGAGGATATATCTGGCTATAAAAATTGAATACATTGGATGCCACATAGTTAGTAACTTTACGCCGCTTTACTCAATAAAAAGATAAAACTACACGATAGCATGAACTTTAATCTGAGCCAGATTCCGGAACGTACCCAACAGCCCCGGACCTACGGGTTAACTATGGTCATGGACAAGGGACTAAGCGTGGCGGAGACGGAAAGTTTCCTTTCCGTAGCTGCGCCTCATGTGGATATTGTCAAATTAGGATTTGGAACGTCCTTTGTAACCCCTAATCTCCGGGAAAAAATCGAAGTGTATCGTCGCTATCATATTCCCCTGTACTTCGGAGGTACCTTATTTGAAGCATTTCTCATCCGCAATCAATTCGATGACTATGTCCGGGTCGTGCAGGACTATGGTATCCAGTATATGGAAGTCTCGGACGGATCGGTGGTGATTCCTCACGCGGAAAAATGCGGTTACATTGAAAAGCTGGCCGGTCATGGCACGGTACTCAGCGAAGTGGGATCCAAAGATGTGACGAATATTATGCCGCCTTATAAATGGGTTGAACTGATGCGGTCCGAACTTGCTGCCGGCGCAAGCTATGTCATTGCCGAGGCCCGGGAAAGCGGCACAGTCGGTATTTACCGAGATTCGGGTGAGGTCCGTCAGGGACTCGTTCAGGAGATCCTTACCCAGATCCCTGCGGCGAAAATTATTTGGGAGGCGCCAAAAAAGGAACAGCAATATTATTTTCTCCAGCTGGTAGGCTGTAATGTAAACCTGGGAAACATTGCGCCGGCCGAGGTGATCCCCTTGGAAGCCATGCGGCTGGGCTTACGCAGCGAAACTTTCCAGCTTTTCCTGGAAGGCTGACTGCGGTTGCTTTCAGGACATTTGTCATTCCGTTAAATCATCCCGCATTGTGCGCAATTTTGGTCTGATTGGTTACCCGCTTTCACATTCCTTCTCCAAAGGATATTTTGCCGAAAAATTTCAAAAGGAAGGCTTGCTGGACTGTCGGTATGAGAATTATCCGTTACCCTCTCTGGACGGCTTTCCTGAACTCGTGGCGCGCGTGGAAGACCTGAGAGGCCTCAATGTGACCATTCCGCATAAGGAAGCCGTAATCGCCCTGATCGACACGCTGGATGACGCTGCCCGCGACATAGGGGCCGTCAATACGATCCTGTTTCAGGACGGAAAGACAACCGGGTTCAATACCGACATAGTCGGGTTTGCGCGTTCTTTACAACCCTTGCTGCGCGTCCATCATGACCGGGCCCTGATTCTGGGAACAGGCGGTGCTTCCAAAGCGGTGGCCTATTGCCTGTCCGCCCTGCAGATTCCCTACCGGTTGGTCAGCCGCCGGAAGCAGTCCCCGGACATGCTCACCTACGGAGAACTGACTGAAGAGGTCATGCGTACTCACCGGTTGATCATCAATACAACGCCCCTGGGCACCAGTCCCCAGGTGGATACCTGTCCTCCTATTCCCTACCATTGGCTGGAAGGGCACCATTTACTTTACGATCTGGTCTACAATCCGGCCGAAACCTTATTTTTACGAAAGGGGAAAGCGCAAGGGGCTGCCATTAAAAACGGTTATCAAATGCTGGTCCTGCAAGCGGAAGCCTCTTGGGCAATCTGGACCCGTTAACCGAAACTGCTGTTGAAGTATGCCGATGTCATATTACCCTTAGCGTTACCCAGGAATTATACCTATCAAATCCCTGAGGCACTTCAAGAGGATGTGCTTCCCGGTTGCAGGGTGACGGTCCAGTTCGGCCGGAACAAAAAATATGCAGCCGTCGTCAAGGAAGTCCATTCCCGGGCTCCGCAAAGCTATGCGACTAAGCCTCTGTTAGATTTGCTGGATCCTGAACCCATTCTGTATCCGCTTCAACTCAAGTTTTGGGAATGGCTGGCCTCTTATTACATGTGTACAGAAGGAGAGGTGATGCACGCAGCCCTGCCTGCTCACCTGAAGCTGACCAGTGAAACCCGGTTGGTATTCAACCCTGCCTTTTCGGGAAATTTTTCCGACTTGGCAGACGACCAATATATCCTGGCAGAGGCTTTGGAGGTACGCCAGGTGCTCAGCATGGATGAGGTACAGCAGTTGTTGGAAAAGCAGCAGGTCTATAGGGTGGTCCAGGAGCTGTTGGAAAAACGAGTCTGTTTTGTAGAGGAAGAGCTCCGCGAAGTATACCGGCCTAAAGAAGAAAAATTTGTGCGCCTGCATCCCAGATTCGCGACCGAAGAAGATCTGGTGACCGCCTTCGAGGAAGTGGGCAAAGCGCCCAGACAAATGGAGACCCTGCTGGCTTTCTTGCATTTGCAAAAGGCCGATGGCATCGTGCGTCAGTCGACACTGCAAAAAAAGGCCGGATCCAGTTCCGCGGTACTCAAGGGTTTGGTGGAAAAAAATATCCTACTCATAGAAAGCCAGGTGGTGGAACGCATTCCGTCTGGCCAGGAGGATATCCACATTGATTTTACGCTTAATGATGCCCAACAACAGGCCTATACCCATATCGGTGCATGTTTTCAGGAAAAGTCCGTGGTTTTGCTGCAGGGAGTAACTTCTTCGGGTAAGACCATGCTGTATATCAAATTGATTGAACAGATGCTTCAGGCGGGCAAGCAGGTACTGTACCTGTTGCCTGAAATTGCTTTGACTGCGCAGATCGTGCAGCGGCTGCAGAAGCACTTTGGCCACCGCATCGGCATATATCACTCCCGTTTCAATAACAATGAACGGGTGGAGATATGGAATAAGGTAAAGGATGGCACCTATGACGTAATCCTCGGTGCCAGGTCGTCCTTGTTGCTGCCTTTTCAGCAATTGGGATTAGTGATCCTGGATGAAGAGCATGATTCATCCTACAAGCAGCAGGATCCTGCTCCCCGGTACCATGCCCGGGACGCCGCTATTTTCTATGCAGGGCTTGCCGGTGCCAAGGTATTACTGGGTTCGGCCACCCCTTCGATGGAATCGGCCTATAATGCGAAGACCGGAAAATACGGACATGTACAATTAGGCGAACGCTATGGGGGTATGCAAATGCCCGATATTGAGCTGGTCGATATGAAAACCATGCGTCCCGGCAAGCAATCGCCTGTGCCCTACTTGTCGCATCGGTTAAAGGAGCTGATGGAAGCTACCTTAGAGGCAGATAAACAAATCATCCTGTTCCAAAATCGCAGGGGATATGCGCCTATGGTAGTCTGCCAGACCTGTGGATGGGTTCCCCACTGCAGCCATTGTGATGTGTCTCTTACCTATCATAAATACCGCCACCAGTTGCATTGCCATTATTGTGGTAACCGCTATCCTGTCCCTACGGTTTGTGCCGCTTGTGGCAGTCCTCATCTGGTTCACCGGAGCTTTGGTACCGAACGCATAGAAGATGACCTGGTCACGCTTTTTCCCAAGTCGCGTATTGCCCGTATGGATCTCGATGCGGTCCGCAACAAGGAAGCTCATCATAAGTTGATCGGGTTATTCGAGCAACGCCAAATCGATATTCTGGTAGGCACCCAGATGGTGGTCAAAGGCCTGGATTTCGATCATGTGCAACTGGTGGGCATAGTCAATGCCGACAATCTGTTGAATTACCCGGACTTCCGGGTGAATGAACGCGCCTTCCAACTGATGGAACAGGTAAGCGGCCGTGCCGGCCGGAAGCAGGGACGCGGCAAAGTGATCATCCAGACGATGCAAACCGGTCATCCGGTTTTGCAATGGGTCATGCAACATGATTATGAAATGTGCTACCAACAGGAGATCGGGGAGCGCGAAAGATATTTTTATCCGCCTTTCAGCCGCCTCATCCGGATTCGGCTCAAACATCGTAAGCAGGAGCTGGTCCGGGAAGCAGCGACGGTACTGGAATCCAGGTTGCGTCCACTGTTTGCCGACCATTTGCTGGGTCCTTCCGCACCGCTGGTGGGCCGGGTAAGAAATTATTATCTTGTAGACTTTTTGTTGAAGCTTCCCCGCCGTCTGGAGGTTCTCCAAAAAGCCAAAGCTGATTTGCGCCACCATGCCATGGAACTTCAGGCAAGCCGGGAATTCCGTCGGGTGATGGTCATACCCGATGTGGATTGTGTGTAATTTAAATCTTTTAATTGTCAAACGGTATGCAGGTACATACCCATGTGGCGTTGAAGCCTTATAATACGTTCGCCGTAGAGGCTTTTGCGGAACATTATGCTACTTTTTCGTCTCCGGAAGCTTTGCAAGAGCTGCTGTCCCGGAAAGCGTTTGCCCACTCACCCGTTATTCTGGGTGGAGGAAGCAATGTGCTTTTTACCGGGAATCCACAGGCGGTGCTTAAAAACGAAGTTACCGGTATCGAGCGGGTGGGTGAAGATCATCACGGGATATATGTCAAGGCAGGAGCGGGCGAGCGGTGGCACGAGCTGGTGCGTTATAGCATTGACCAGGGGTGGGCAGGCCTGGAAAATCTTTCCTTGATTCCGGGCAGCGTAGGCGCTGCACCCATGCAAAATATTGGCGCATACGGGGTGGAGGTCAAAGACGTAATTCATAGTCTGGAGGCGTTTCACCTGCGGGAAAAACGGCGGGTGATTTTTTCTGCCGCTGATTGTGAATTCGGATACCGGGAAAGCGTCTTTAAACACCGATACCGCGGTGAGTTTGCCATTCTTAATGTGACGTTTTGCCTGAAAAAAGAGCCTCACTTTAACCTGAGTTATGGAACCGTCCGGCAGGAGCTTGAGCGAATGGGTGTTGCGAAGCCTACCCTTCGCGCAGTCAGCGAGGCCATCATCCGTATCCGCAGCAGCAAGTTACCTGATCCAGCGGTGATCGGCAATGCGGGAAGTTTTTTTAAGAATCCTGAAGTGTCTGCGGCTACTTATGAGCGGCTTAAAGAAGCTTTTCCCGATATGGTCGCCTATCCGGTGGAAGATCGGTTTAAGCTGGCGGCAGGATGGTTAATCGAAGCCTGCGGCTGGAAGGGATACCGTGATCCGGAACGGCCCGATGGTGCGGGGGTACATGAGCGCCAGGCGTTGGTTTTGGTCAATCATGGACGCGCATCAGGCTCTGAAATATTAGCGCTTTCAGAGAAGATCAGGGAAAGTGTTCAAAAAAAATTCGGCGTATCTCTTCACCGGGAAGTAAATGTCATTGGATAACCGTTGGCCGGCACCATAAAAAATAACCCCGCTGGGAACAGCGGGGTCCTTGTGTTAAACCCTTTGAAAAATTACTACTCTCTGCTATTGCAGGCTTGGCTGCGTTTTAGCTTCTTTAATATTCTTAAATCACTTAACTGAATCCTGATTGCTTTGCTAAAGCAAATTTACAAAATAATGAAGGGGAGCTCGTTAATGGAATGTTATTGGCTGTTAATTAGATGTTAAGGGAAAATTCAGCATTGCAGCACGTAAAGTAGCGAGCTCGCGGCGTGAGAATTTCTCTTTGCGTACGCCCATGACCGTAGTCCGGTTAAAAATCCTCTCAAATAATGCGATTTTCCGCGGGCATATTGTTCACTGAGTAAACTGATATAGAAAGCATCAAACGGCATCGGGATCATGGCGGTTACCCGGTAATGATGATCCTGCGCCAGGCGGGCCATGGCTTGGGGAGAAAAGTGGTAGAGATGACGGGGTACGTCGTAGGCTGCCCAGTGGGCGCCGTATTTTTGAGCATCTTGTGACTGGTAGTTTGGTACGGCCAAGAAAAGAACGCCGCCGGGGACCAGCAATTCTTTCATGCGATCCATGTAGATATGCAGGGAGTGGACGTGCTCCAGCACGTGCCATAACGTAATTGCGTGAAAGCTCTTTGCCGGTAAGTGAGGCATCTCCTCCATGGGGAGCGGGTTGAGTTGATATTTTTGCTGCGCAATTTTCCGGGCCTGACTGTCAGGTTCAAGACCGGTAGTTTCCCAGCCTGCGGTTTTCATGATATGGAGAAAGGCACCGGTGCCGCATCCGATGTCCAGGATATGCCCCCGGCTGAGATGGGTAAAACGAGATATCCAGGATTTTTTCTGTTTCAGAGAAAACGTTCGTACGATATGATAGGCCTTATTGATCAGGCCCCGCCGGGTGTCAGTATGAGAAATATAGTTTTCAGAATGATAATACCTGCCAATATGCGATTCATCGGGAAACGGAAAGGTAAAGCGGAGGGTGCATTGGCTGCATTGGTACAGTGAAAATGATTCACCCGTCACCGTATGATCCCGGGCCTCAAGGGCGAACGTGATGTGGGGAGAACCGCAAACCGGGCAACTGGCATATGTAAATTCTTCCGCCATGGAGATTATTGCTGAGGAAGACCCAATCGGGTCTCCCGGCTTATCTGTTTAGGGGGTCTGGTGAACTACCAAACTACTAAAGTGTTTGGCTTTGTACTTCATGGCCACCTGCTTGCTGCTCCGAAGAGTTAAAGTCTTACAGTCGCTCCATATGGGTACTCGCAAGTTCCTCACGAGGTTTTTTTTAAGCCCTATACGGACAAAACAAAGCTACACCGCTTTTTTAAAACATCCATATTGTGTGCCTTACCTCCCAAAAGCTAAAGGCTTTTGGTTTTACTGCTTATGCACATAAACAATGTGTGCATGGGGACCATATAGTTTCATGATCTTGACCAGATTCACGGTAGTATCGGCCGGCATGGAAGTAAAGGGAAGTCCCAACCCGTAATGCATCGAATCCCGGGTCAGCAGCACTACTGGATGCCCCCAGTTTCTCATGCGGTTAAATTGCCGGCGTGCACGATCCTCATTGTCGTAATCGGCAAAAACGATTACATAATGCAGGGAGTCAGGCTTTTCGGTGGCGAGGCCTTCCGAAGCAGCGGCCCCGGGAACCACGGTAGTGTCATGCACAGACGCCTGGCCGGGAGAGTCTTTGGCCACGATTTCATTAAAATTCGAAGCAGCTTTTCTTCTTTGCAACGTGCCTTTATAGGTGAACCATCCCACTGCCAGCAGTGCGATAATGCTACCGATGACCCACCATTTGGAGCGTGCCTGGCGTGATTCTGAAGGCGGAGGAGAGTTTTCCAGTAACTCCGGGACAGGACTTTGCGCCTCTGAAATAACCGGTTCGGAAGCGACGGGTTCTTTTCTGACCGGCTTATTTTCCGGATTGAGGGCGAGCGCGGGATAAAGAGAAAGCGAAGCATCCCAGGGTATGAAGGTAACCTTTCGGTCTTCATCCAGATTCAGTAGGCCGAGGCCGGCGAGCGTCACGCTTGATCCGGAAGAGAGCTTTTGCAAAATTTGCGCCTCAGCAGATTCCCATGCTGCAGCGGCTTCCTCCGCCTTCAATACGTAGGCATAGGCGATTTGCTGGACGATGGAATAATAGGGATGTTTGGGAACCGGTAGAGGCTGCCATTGCACTGAGAAGGACGGAGGGGACAATTGATGATGCGGATAGGATCGCTCTGCAGGTTTTCGTTCCAGAGTAAGCAGGCCCAATCCCGGCAATAAACAGTGCCCGTATAACTGCAGGGCATCGCTTATATCTTGCGCATATGTTTGCAAAGTGCTAAAATTTTATCATGATACCACCCAGCACCTGCAGACCCAAGGAAGGGTAGTTGTGCCAGCGCTCATAATGGCTGTTAAATAAATTGTTCCCATTGAGCCATATATTAAACTGGTCGTTGATCTGGTAATTGGCCCCCGCGTTCAAATCAAATGCCCCCTTGGTTTTGTGGGACTGGCCTAATTCGTCCGGGTAAAAACTGCCGCTGAGTGCAAACAAATCTGCCGACAGCCTAAATTTCCTGGCGAAGGTATACTGTCCCGACAGGTTGGCCGAAAACGGGCGCATGCCCCAGGGTTTTACCTCCGTTTTTTCCTTGAAGTAATTGAACCAGTCGCCGGATAGCTTTAACTGGAATCTTTCTTCATTCACATAGCCGAGTTCCACGTGCAGCTGATAAGCCTTTAGTTCTTCTTCATTGACCGTCTTAAATGTATTTCCCCAAAGTGAATCGTTCACAAATAACGGTTGATTTGAATATTCGACGAACGCGAACTTCGTGTTGTAGGTAAAATGACTGTTTATCGCCCCTTTTATTCCTGTATATTTTTCCTCTATACGGGTGTTGAGCGGGGCCGTGTAATCGCCCAGAAAAGGATTATCTGATACGAGATTTTGATAGCTGTTCTTCTGAAAATAGGAAACCCATCCACTGCTTAAGATCAGTTTGTCTTCAATCAGCCCCGTTTCATTGACAATGTCGGGAAGGAGAAAGAATTTATCGTTAGTCCACGTCGGATTGATCCCTGCGTGCAGCATGAAACGGGGTTTGGAGATCTCCACGGCAGGATGGATGGCCATGACATTCTGATTAAAGGTCTGCGCCTTGTCCGTATAGGTGGAGAAATCCCCGAGAAAATCAGCTACCAGATCAATGTCTTTTATAATCTGTCGTTGAAAAGGAGCGAAGATGCGGATCGTCGATTCTTTGCGGTCATGGATGTCGGAAAAGTAACTCATCGTCACCTCCGGCTGGTAATTAAGCTTCAAGGCGTTTTCACGCATATTGCTGAGCCCCAGGGTTGCGGTGATTGTGTTGTAGGCCTGCTTGACATCGTCTTTTCCCAGCCGGGTGGTATCGTGGTCATATCCGTAATAGCGGATACCGTGCCGGTGATAGGAGAGCATTCCATGTAAGGCCAGACTAGGTGAAAAATACCGGCCATATGCGGCAATCTTATCCTGGCTGTAATTTTGATTATCCAGATCTCCCTGCGAAGAAATGTGGCTGAAAAGCAAGCCGTATTGGAAAGGCTGGCTTTTCCCGTTGCTGAGTCCGAGTTGTAAAAGGGGGGTGCGGTAATTGCCAAATCCCGCCTTAATGAAATTGTTGTATCCTTCTGCCATTGCGGTATCCATGCCCATTGCCAGGGGGCGCAGCGGAACCGGGCGGTAGGAAAAATTAAGATTCTGCGCTGGAACACTGTATACCATACGTGGCCGGGTGGTATCCAATCTGGGCAGTGCGCCGGTAAGGTTGAGTTTGGCAGCAGCCCTCAGGGTAGGCTGGTATACATTAAAGATATCAATCGTCTGTTGCTGAAGGGTCGAATCTTGCTGGGCTACTGCTGCCTGGCCCCAAGCCAGGAAAACTGCGGCGGCGAGGGAACCTATTAAAAAACGAAAGCGGACTGTCTTATACATAAGGCGATTTTATGGTCAACTGTTTAGTGGATGACGGTGCTCCGGGCTATTAGCCGGCAGGGTTGGGGGCACTGGTATCCTGAATCTTGGAATGGGTTTTCTCCTCGGTTTCCACCTGGTTAAGCAATGCGCTCGCCTGGTCTACCAGCTCAGGGATTTTGCAATTGTCCACGATACTTTGGAGCGTCGCCTTGGCGTTGAAATAGTCGCTGTTTTTCCAGAAGATATTTCCCAACATGATATAGGCGCTGGTTACCCAGTAATCGTAAGAAGGGGTGTTTTTGATCACATCATAGGCTGCCGTTTCCGCTCCTTTCAGGTCATTGTTGTGGAAATGACATTCCGCGATATAATACCGGGATTCCGCTCCCAATTCAGATTTGGTCATTTCAGCTGTAGCCTGATAATGGATGATCGCGGAATCGGCATTACCGGTCAGCTGCTGGGCGCGTCCCAGATAAAAATGTCCGACGATCTGGTCATCGGTGCTGATATTGGTAGCATGAAGCAGTGCATCGGCGCTCTCCTTCACCTGGGGCCACTGCTTCAGTTCGTAATTGCAACGGAGTATACCCCGCAAGGCCGATAACGTGTTTTCCTTGCTGGTAGACAATTGTTTCAGCTGCGTATAGTATTCCAGCGCCTGGGTGTAGTCCTTGCGTTGGTAAAAGCTGATCTGCGCTGCCTGGGCTGCAGCCCGTTCATTGAACTGGCTGGTACCCTGGTCCAGGACAAAAGCATAGTCGCCGAGGGCCTCGTCAAATGCTTTTTGATTGTATTCGCTTTCCGCCCGGTAAAAATGGGCGTTAAGGGCGAACTTTCCTTGAGGGAAACGGGAAATGTAGGTACTTAGTTGTTGAATCGCCTGGGCATAATTGCTTTGGCCGAAGCTGGATTCTCCTGCTGCATAGGTAATGGAATCTTCCGCGGAGGTGCTGACGGCATGCCCGGTAGATTTCAGGAAGTTGAGGTAAGCATCGGGTTGTCCGCTGCTGACGTAGAGTTCCCGGAGACTTTGAAGCGCTTCTCCCGCCTCGGGCGTGTGGGGATATTGTCGGGCCACATGCTGATAATTTTCTATGGCAGATTCCCGGTTGCCCAGATCGAAGTATGCCAGGCCGAGCTTTAAAAGCGCCTTTGGCGCATCGGGATTTCCTTGCTGGGCAATGACTTTCTGCAAGTAGGGGATCGCCTGGTTATATTGCTGGTTGTTCATGTAGGTGACCGCAATTTGATAATTGGCGTCACTATTGAAGGAAGATTGCGGATATTGCCGGGATAATTGTTGCAGCAGAGACACTTTACTGGAATTGTCGCCCGTAACTCCAGAAATGATGCCTTTCTGATATAATGCATAGTCGCTTCCGGGCTGTCCGGATGCGATCACCCGGTTATAGAGCGCCTGGGCATTGGCATAGTCTTTCATCATATAATAGCAGTCCGCAGCCCTGAGGCTTGCATCGTTTGCAATCTGAGCACCATTTACGCCGAATGGTTGTTGAGCAGCCTGAAACTGTTCGAGGGCCTGCGGGTACTGCTGCTTCTTGAGCAGCAGATAGCCCAGATTGTAATGGGCGGTCTGTTCATTGGCTTCTCCGAGTGCGGCAGGGGCTCCGCTGCCGAGCGAGAGGTATTGATTGATATCCGATATGGCCTCGTCACTGTTCCCCTGACGGCTCGCTATTTCTCCTTTCCAGAAATAAGCCAATTGCTGGAGTTGCCGGTCCAGGGGATATTTCAACGAGGTATTCAACAGCGCATCGGCTTGCTGGAGATCACCATCGTTGATCAGCTGGATGGCGCGTCCGAAAGTGATCCGCTGTGTAGCCCGCTGCACTTCGGGAGTTTTGTCGGGAATCGCCTGCACCACATCCAGTGCGTTTTTATAATCGTTGGTGTTCATGAACAGATGCGCCAGTATCTCCCTGGCTTCTGAACCATAACTCGAACTGGGATAATCGGCGATAAACTGCTGAAGGGTCGTCAGGGCTACGTCCTGGTAACCGAGTTCGTAAGAGAGCTTTCCATAGTTAAAACGGGAAATCTCCTGTTGACGCGGATTATAATCGGAACGCGCACAAAAGGCAAAGGCGTTCCTGGCTTCTGCCTTCTGACCTGTCTTGAGATAACAATCTCCCAGCAGGTACATCGAATTTTGCCCCAGCGAATCCTGGGTGCCGCTCAGCTGCTTGAATCCGGCGATCGCCTTAGGGAAATTATTCGTTTGATAATAACAGTATGCCAGTTCGTAGACGTCCTCCTTTTGAAGGGTCTCGGTATTGGTATTGTATTCCTCCAGGTAGGGCAAGGCCTGGCTGTAGTTTTTCTGTTCAAAATAAGTTTGGCCCACCAAGTGCTTCAGGTCGTCATTGTAATAGAGTTTTCCGGAACTCAGATAAGGTTTGGCGTATGCAAGCACCTTGTCTGGCTGGTTCTGGTAGTAATATATTTCGGCAATATAGTAGGGCACGATAATGTCATATTTCGGCTCGTGTACCACTTGTTCAAAACTTTTGAGTGCGTCTGCATAGTCCTTGTTGTAATAAGAGATGAATCCATAATAATAATTGGCAGGAATATAATATTGATTATGGATGTCTTTGATGGCCTGAAACAGCGGCCGGGCCTTATCGAATTCCTTGAGGTTAAAGTAACAGTATCCGAGTTCGAATTTGGCTACCGCAATTTCATCGTTGGAGAGATTGTCAATACCGGCCTGCTCGTAATAGGGGATGGCTTGTTGAAGCTTATTCTGGCGAAAATAAAAACGGCCCAACTGATAGGCAGTGAGCTGCTTGCGGGAACCATTGGGGGAAGTGGCCAGATAGGCTTGGGCCAGCTGTTCGGCGTTGGGCTGCTGGAGTTGCAACGCGCAAATATTATAATAATAACGGGCGTCTTGAAGGATCATTTGCTGATCGGTGGCGCGAAAATAGCCGATGTTGCGGATGGTATTGCTGAACAAGGGCTGAGCTTCCGCATAAAGCCCTTGCTGATAAAGGTCCTGGGCCTCTTTGTACGTGTAGCCAGGATCTTCATAGACAGCAGTTTGCTGTCCCATACTTATCGAGGGAATGATCAGCAAAGCCAATAAGGCCACGCGACCCGCCAGGATCTTACCTGCAAGATTGTGAAAAGAAGCTGCCTGTAAGATGCGGGTTACCAGAAGGTGTATCTTCATGAATTGGATGCTTTAAGACTTGTAACGCCTAAGCGTTTTATTTATTTCAGGCTAAAGTGAGGTATCCCGGCTGGGACCCGGACAAAGATAAAAGATTCTGCCCTTAATTTCCAGGTTCTGTCACTTATCCATATTTCTTTGACGGGATAAAAAAGGAGTGCTATTTTCGTAATTTATAAAAATTTATAAAATAGGATTATGGCTAAATTTTCTTCCGTCAAATACACCCAAGGTGGTGTTCACCTGAGCCTGTTTCTATTGCGCGTCGGCCTGGGACTGATGATGCTCACCCACGGATTGCCCAAGCTGATGCGCTACAGCAATATGGCCCCCGATTTCTTCGATCCTTTTCACGTCAGCGGACATCTGTCGCTCGGGCTGGTGCTGTTCGCTGAGGTATTCTGCGCCATCTTTATGATTATTGGACTATTCACCCGGTGGCTGGCGATTCCGCTGCTGATTGAACTGCTGGTCATCACTTTTATGGTCCATGCGCAGGACGGGTTCGGCCGGCAGGAGTTGCCTTTGCACTATTTTTTAGGATTTCTTGTCATCCTGATCCTGGGTCCGGGCCGAATATCCCTCGACGGGCTGATCTCCCGCAAATGAGCAGGCAGCGCTAAAAGCGGTCCTCGGCTCCTACTGTCAAATTTAACAAAACGCTAACAAGATGCTGAGTAATAGCACGCAGATCCGGGTGCGCTATGGAGAAACCGATCAAATGGGGTATTTGTATTACGGAAATTATGCTTTGTATTACGAAGTAGGCCGTACGCATCTGATCCGGGAACTCGGCCTGACGTACCGAGAACTGGAAACCCAAGGGATTATCATGCCTGTGGCCGAACTGCACAGCAAATATCTGAGGCCGGCTCTGTACGATGATCTGATCACGGTAAAAACCATCCTAAAAGAATTACCGACAGATCATAAAATCACCTTTCATTCTGAGTTGTATAATGAAGAAGGAGCTTTGCTCAATATCGGTGCTACCACCCTGGTATTTCTTGAGTTGCCTGATAAAAAGCGCCGACCTATGCCCGAGGTCTTGCACGACAAACTCGCTCCCTATTTTAGCTGACGCGGTCCCTCACTTTGCCAAAGCGTCCAGCACGGCAAACATTTTGCTGTTGACGCCGGAAGAGGATCCGGTATAATTATTTACAATAAAGGAAAATATCAGCGGGACACCGCCGCTACCCGTCAGAAATCCGCTGTATGCACATACGCCGTTGATGTGTCCGCTTTTCATGCGGATGCCGTGAATTATCGGGAAACATTCCCGGTATCGTGCATACCAAGGCTGCTTTTCTGCCAGATAAAGAATGCGGGCTAGCGCATGAGTCGTGACCCGGGTCCCTGGCGAAAGGCCGCTGCCATCAGCCAGTTGGAGTGCACCCTGGGGAATCCCCCGGTCCACCCACCATTTTTTTTCTACCGAAAGGCCCGCTTCGTTGGATCCGGGTTGGCCTGTCTCCCGGGCGAAAGTCCGAATCAATTGTTCTCCGTAGAGATTGATGCTGCGGTGAAGGAACCAGTATATGATGCTGTCCAGCGAAGGAGACCAATGGGTGCTGATCGGGATGAGGGGACCCGGCAGGGATTGTCCCTGTATCTGCATCTCCCGCAGGGAAGTCGCTTTTTGAGAAATCCCGATCTGTGCCCCTTTCAAGGCTTCCTCCAGTTGCCTGGCACAAAGCAGTGCCGGACGGGTCAACGCCCCCGATACCGTAAAATTCCGTGCTCCGGCAGGAGCGGTGCCCCGTAAATAGGCCAGGGTGGAATAGGGAGCGGCATAAATATAGGTCTGGTCTCCGCTGCCCGCCGATCCTGTCTTTAGTTCGTTGATAAACTGCAAAGACACCGGCGGATCCGTGCCGACAATGCGAACCGGCCCGCCCATATGGGAGGCAGGCTGCAGATGCAGATCATATTGGTTCTCGTGCCAGCTCAGTCCGCTGGCTCCGGCTCCATAATAATTGCCCATATCCTGCCATATCCAGCCATCAGGCGGCATCTGGCTTTCGAAAGCCGATGCATCGCCTACGATTTTTCCCTGGATTTGCCGGATGCCTGCCCGGCGTACTGCATCTACCCAATGTTGGAGTATGGTGTCCACCGATGTTTCGGGGTAACGCCAACTGCCCAGAGTCGGATCTCCCGTGCCGCTGATCACCAGATCTCCGGTCAACAGCCCATCTTTCAGCTGGCCACTGTATCCAAGACCGGTCTGAAAGCGATAATCCGCTCCCAATATAGAAAAAGCTGATGCCGCCGTGATGATTTTTCTGCAGGATGCTGGTGCCAGGCCCATATGCCCGTTCAGGGAATAAATCACCTGGCCGGAGCGCCCGTCAAGCAAGCTAAAGGATACGGCCGCATAGGCCAACTGAGGGTCGCCGGTAAAGCGGCTCAACGCACGGGAAGCCTTATGACCTATATCTTGGGCTTGAGCCAGCGCAAAGGAGAAGCACCCCGCAAAAAGGCAGGCTACCAGGATGCTTTTCCGCGGGAAGGTCGTTCTCATAAGCGGGTCAGTGAACGCTGCTTTGCTGTTTTTTCCATTGCCGAATGGCTTTCAGCGTTTTTTTAATGTGTTCTTTTAAAAAAGTGTAGTCGTTAAGCTCCAGCATTTCCCGGCTCACGATCTGTTCATTCAGACTGACAGCAGTTACCCCTGCTTCCAACCAGGGGATGATGCTGGTCGCGGAGAGTTCAATGCCGTCGGTGGGGATAAAGCGCAAATGGGGGAAGTTGGCCTTAAAGGTCCTGACCGATCCGGTGGTCATCCGTGATCCGGGCACGAGCTTTACTACTGTAGCTCCTTCATTTTCGGCCTTGGCCACCTCTGCAGTAGTGGAGCAGGCAGGAATCCAGAGCACTTTCTTTTCCCGGCATAGGGTCGCTATCTCTATACTGACCCCGGGAGATACAATAAAATCTACATTCAGGCTGATAAACACTTCTGCGCTTAAGAGATCTTGGACTGCGCCCGCGCCTAAATACATCTCCGGCAAATGGCTTTGGAGGTATTTTTTGAGCAACAGATAATTTTCCGGTCCCCGCGCTCCCAGACTGGAGATCTCGAAAGTGCGTATGCCCCCTTCATAACAGGCCCGGGCCACCCCTTTGCAGATCTCGGGATCTTCATGGTAGAATACCGGCATTAAGGGCGTCTGGCCGATTTTTTTTGCAATATGTTTCGGATCCGGTGAAGGCATGTCGTGTGGTTTGGCAAGGGATTCCGCAGCGGTGCAGGGTAAGTACCTCCATACAAAGATATCCATTCTCTGGGTATCTGCGGTGTGGCGATCTGATTGTGGCCAGGAAGCCCGCAGGCTGAGTCATGGAGCCTTTTTGATCTGCCCACTCTGAAAGGGGGACATAATTCAATACTCTGCGTATCTTTAGCCACAAAACATAATTTGTTGAGAAAATAATGACAAAAAGTTCGGCGAGCACCATTGTCGATATTGCGCAAGCAGTAGGGGTATCTCCCTCGACTGTTTCCAGGGCCCTCAAGGACCATCCCTATATCAGCCAGGCCACCAAAGAAAAGGTGAAGCAAGTGGCTGCCCGGATGGGTTACAGACGCAATACACTCGCCGCCGGACTTCGCAATCGCCATTCCAACATGATTGGTCTGATTGTGCCCCGCATCTCGATGTATTTTCAATCTACCATCATTACGGCCATACAGAACACCGTCCACAGCATGGGCTACGATCTGCTGATCTGCCAGTCCAACGATTCCTATTCTTTGGAAGTGGAGGTGGTCAATGCATTGTATGGATCCCGGGTGGAGGGATTGATTGTGTCCTGCACGATGTATACCACGGATTTTTCCCATTTTCGGATTTTTACGGATAACCGGATCCCGATTGTTTTTTACGACCGGGCGCCCAAAAATTATCCGGCGCGTATTATCCGGGGCAATGATTATGAAGGTGGACACAAGGCAGGCGAATACCTGGCAAAAAGGGGTTGTCGAGATATTGCGTTTATCAACGGTGTACTCAGTTGCAATCTATACCAGGATAGGCTGGCGGGCTTCCGGGAAGCCCTTGCCGAAGCGGGGATACGTTTGAAAAAAAGCCGGCTCTTTTGTCAGGAACTTACGGCGTCCGGGGCCACGGAGACCTGCAAACGGTTGTTTGGCAAACGGCCATTTCCCGATGCGGTTTTTTGTGCTAATGATACCACCGCTATTGGGGTGCTTCAATATGCCAAGCGCCTGGGCATAGCTATCCCCGGAGATCTGAAAATACTGGGATATTCCAATGATCCGCGAAGCGAAATCGTGTCTCCGGCCCTTTCTTCCATTGAACAGTTTCCCGCAGACATGGGGGTAAAGACCGCCCACACCTTGCTGGAATTGATCGATAAAAAGAATTTTCCCCGCCGACCGGTAGAAATTATCACGCCGGTCGACTTAGTGATCCGGGAAACCACTTAAACGACAAAATGATTTTTTTCTATCTTTATGCAAACGTTTTCATTCCATCATGAAGCCCATTGGTCTTTAGCCAAGGGGTGGTTCGCAAACCAAGCGCCTTTCGGCAGGCTGGGTGTCTCCGGGGAACTGACTGGCATCATGATCTGGATGCTGAGGGATGCATCGCGGTTTATGCCTGGAGAAGTGGTGGGGTAGATGGAGGGTTTAATGCCTATGGGGGCGTATAGCCGGCTTTTGCGCAGTATCTGTCCCTAGAAGTGTTCATTAGAAATTGGTTAATCATATGATGTTGCTACAAAGTTGGCGATGGTATGGGCCGGACGATCCGGTGAGTTTATCAGATATCAAGCAGGCAGGAGCCAGCAGTGTGGTGACTGCACTACACTATATTCCCCATGGAGAGATCTGGCCCAAGGAAGATATCCTGAGGCGTAAAGCGCTGATCGAGCAGGGTGGCCTCCGTTGGGATGTGGTGGAGAGTGTGAATGTCCATGAATCGATCAAAACCCGCTCGGGGCGCTATCGCGATTATCTGGACAATTACAGGGAATCCTTGCGTAACCTCGCTGCCTGCGGTATCCGTACGGTCTGCTACAATTTTATGCCGGTGCTGGACTGGACGCGCACCCAGCTGGATTATGTCTTACCGGACGGCTCTAAAGCCCTCCGTTTCGACTGGACGGATCTGGCCGCTTTTGATCTTTTTTTGCTCAAGCGTGAGGATGCCGAAAGGGACTATGATCCGGAAGTGCGCCGCCAGGCTGAAGCCCGGTTCCAGGCCATGAATGAATCCCAGAGGGCCCGCCTTGCCGAAAATGTGCTGATGGGCGTTCCCGGAGAAGGCAGTGTGAGCCTGGAAGCATTACAAACCAGTATCGATACTTACCGGGAAACCGGTGCAGAAGGATTGCGAGATAACCTGGCTTATTTTCTGGAAGCCATCATGGACACCTGCGAAGAAGTTGGTATCCGGATGACGGTCCACCCCGATGATCCGCCATTGTCGATCCTGGGGCTACCACGGGTGGTCAGTTCGCTGGAAGATCTGAAGGGTATGCTGCAGCGCGTAGATCGCGCGCCCAATGGAATTTGTTTTTGTACGGGGTCTTTGGGAGCAGGAAAACATAATGACCCGGTAAAAATACTTCGGGAAGTGGGAGAGCGGGTCTATTTTGTGCATCTGAGGAATGTGCACAGAGAGAAAGACCCGAGTTTCTTCGAGGCCGATCACCTCGGGGGCGATGTAGACATGTATGCGGTGATGCGCGAACTTGTCTTGCTGCAGCAAAAGCGGCAGGAGCCTATTCCGTTCCGCCCCGATCACGGCCATCAAATGCTCGATGACCTGCATAAACAGTCCAACCCGGGTTACTCAGCCATCGGAAGATTGCGCGGACTGGCCGAACTCCGGGGTCTGGAACTGGGAATTTTTCGGGGACTTTAGCTCACGACGGGTGACTTCCCTGGGAGATTCCCTTACACACATTGGATACCCATGAAAAAAAATACATTTATCGGAGAAAATTTTTTGCTGCAGAACGATACGGCCCGGCGGCTGTACCACGATTATGCCCGGGAGATGCCCGTGATCGATTACCACTGTCACCTCCCGGTGAATCAGATCGATGAGAACCGGAATTTTAACAACCTGACCGACATCTGGCTGAGAGGAGACCATTATAAGTGGCGGGCCATGCGTACGTTGGGCGTAGCTGAAAAATATATCACAGGAGACGCCCCGGACGAAGAAAAGTTTCGGCGGTGGGCGGCTATTTCTCCCTATACGGTACGCAGCCCACTTTTTCATTGGACCCAGATGGAACTCAAAGACCCCTTCGGCATTGAGGACCTGCTTTGCGCGGAGAATGCATCTGCCGTGTATGGGCATTGTAACGCGTTGTTGCAGCAGCCGGAGTACAGTGCACGCGGACTGCTTTCCCATTTCAGGGTCACTACGGTGTGCACGACGGATGATCCCTGTGATGATCTGCGGCATCACGAACATTTGGCGGCGAGTGATTTTACCACGCGGGTGCTGCCCGCTTTTCGGCCAGACAAAGTGTTGCGGCTGGACGGAGGGCCTGCTTTTCGCACCTACCTGGACCGCTTGGGAGATGCAGCTGGCGTACGGATTCACGGGTTGGATACGCTGTTGGAAGCGTTGGCAAAACGCGTGGACTACTTTCATGACAGGGGTGGCCGCCTCTCGGACCATGGCCTCAATTATATCCCCCGCTTTGACCCGCACGATGCGGGCCGGGTGGAAAAGGATTTAGCCGGGGTGTTGCAGGGAAGATCCGTTTCTCCCGAAGCACAGGATAACTATGCCGGCTATGTGTTATTCCAGCTATGCCGCATGTACCACCGTAAGGGATGGGTGCAGCAATTTCATCTCGGCGCCTTGCGAAATACCAATACCCGCAAACTGGGAATTTATGGGCCCGATACGGGTTTTGATTCCATCGGAGATTACCCCCAGGCGGCAGGGATGGCGGCCTTGTTTGATCAGCTGGAACAAAGCGAGGAGCTGGCCAAGACCATCCTCTATAATCTTAATCCGGCAGATAATGAAGTATTCGCTTCTATGGTCGGGAATTTTAATGAAGGTCCGTCCCGGGGAAAAATGCAGTACGGTGCCGCATGGTGGTTTTTAGATCAACTGGATGGCATGGAAAAGCAGATCAATGCATTATCCCAGATCGGCATCTTAAGTTGCTTTGTCGGCATGCTGACCGATTCCCGAAGTTTTCTCTCTTATTCCCGCCATGAGTATTTCAGGCGTTTGCTGTGTAATATTTTCGGTAAAGATATTGAAGCAGGGTATCTCCCCAATGATGAAAAATGGATTGGATCCATAATCCAGGACATCTGCTACCACAATGCCAGGCAGTACTTTGACTGGCCGTAGACCGCGGACGGAAAGGCCGGCAGAAGGCGAGCCGGCGATATCATAAACGAGATTTGTTCGCTTCCAAAAACACGTTGCATGCCAAAGACAAAGATCAGTGGATACCGGTGGCGGATCCTGGCCTTGCTATTCATGGCCACGACCATCAATTACATGGATCGAAGCATCATTGGTGTTCTGGCGCCTACCTTGCAGGAACATGTCTTTCACTGGAGCAATACCGAATACGGATACATCAATATTGCTTTTATGGCGGCCTATGCGATCGGTATGCTCATGATGGGCGGGCTGATCGATAAGTTTGGCACCCGCATCGGATATACGCTATCGATAGGCATTTGGTCGATATGTAGTCTGTTGCATGCTTTTGTGACCAGGAGTATGGGATGGATCGGATTTGCCGTAGCCCGTTTTGGCCTCGGCATCGGGGAGTCAGGCAATTTCCCGGCCTGCATTAAGACAGTCGCAGAATGGTTCCCCAAAAAGGAGCGTGCTTTAGCTACCGGCATTTTCAATGCTGGTACCAACGTAGGAGCGACCTTAATGCCACTGATTATTCCCCTGTTTGTATTGAACGATGGGAGGCACTGGCAAGTGGCTTTTTGCATCACTTTCGCGCTGTCCATGATCTGGGTAGTGCTCTGGTTAAAGACCTACCGCAGGCCAGAAGTGCACAGCAAAGTATCGGAAGCAGAGTTGACTTATATTCTGAGCGATTCCCGGCAGGAGAACCTCCAGAGAATTCCCTGGAAGCGGGTATTTCCGGTAAAGGAAACCTGGGCCTTTGCCGTGGCCAAGCTCACGGATGCGGCCTGGTGGTTCTATCTGTTTTGGGGAGGCTTATTTCTGCATGCCGAATTTAACTTGCAGCTCAAGGGCCTGGCCTTGCCCCTGATCATCATCTATCTGATGGCAGATGCAGGCAGCGTGCTGGGAGGCTGGCTTTCGTCCATGTTCATTAAAAGGGGCTGGTCCGTTAACCGGTCACGTAAAACAACCCTGCTGATCTGCGCAATCGTGATCTTGCCGGTAGTTTTTGCGACCCAGACGGATAACCAATGGGTATCGGTAGTGCTGATTGGCCTGGCAGCCAGTGGCCACCAAGCCTGGTCCGCCAATGTATTCACGCTGGCCTCCGATGTATTCCCCAAGAAGGCGACCGCTTCCGTAGTAGGCATCGGGGGCATGATCGGATCGCTGGCGAGCATCGCAGCCAATTTTGGCTTAGGCCATGTGCTGGATAACAGCGGTAAGATCGGCTATACATTCGCCTTCCTGATTGCCGGAAGCATGTATCTGGTTTGTTTGCTGGTGGTCCATCTTATCATGCCTCGGATGACGCCGCTTAATGACGAGCTGAAGCCGCAAATGGCCTAGCCGTTTTCAGGCTCATTCGGCGCTGGCAAGAAAATAGTGTTTTTTCCCTTTTTGGACCAGGATATATTTCTCACGAATAAGCAGGCTTTCATCGAGTACCTGTTCGATACCCGCTACCTTTTCCTTATTAATGCTGATCCCTCCGTTTTGGACGGTCTTGCGCGCCTCACCCCGGGAAGGTAAAATTCCGGTGTCGGCCAGGAAGCTGACCACATCGGTTCCCGCGGCCAGTTTTTCACGGGAAACCCTGACCCGCGGCACGCCTTCCATCACCTGCAGCAATTGGGTTTCACTCAGGGATCGAAGTGCCTCGGCAGTGCCATTGCCGAAAAGGATTTCAGAGGCCTGTACGGCGAGGCCGTATTCCCGTTCGCCATGGATAAAGCAGGTTACCTCACGGGCCAATCTTTTTTGCAGCTGACGCTGATGCGGAGCTTGCTGATGAGCAGCAATCAAGGCCATGATTTCATCGCGGGACAGAAAGGTAAATATCTTGATATACCGTACCGCATCGGCATCGGCGGTATTGAGCCAAAACTGGTAGAATTGGTAGGGCGAGGTCCGCGCGGGATCCAGCCAGATGTTTCCTTTTTCAGTCTTTCCGAATTTTCCTCCGTCCGCCTTCGTGATTAGCGGACAGGTGAAAGCGAAGGCATCGCCGCCGGCCTTCCGCCGGATCAGTTCCGTCCCGGTCACGATATTACCCCACTGATCGGATCCACCCATCTGAAGTTTACAATTTTTCTGGCTGTAGAGGTGATAAAAATCATAGCCCTGCACCAGTTGATAGGTGAATTCCGTAAAAGACATGCCACTTTCGCCTTCAAGCCGCTTTTTGACAGACTCTTTGGCCATCATGTAATTCACCGTGATGTGTTTGCCCACGTCGCGGATAAATCCTAAAAAAGAAATGTCCTTGAACCAGTCATAATTATTCACGATTTCCGCAGCGTTGGGAAGAGAAGCATCAAAATCCAGGAACTTTTCCAACTGGCGCTGCACCCCCTGAAGATTATGCTGCAATACTTCCTCGCTGAGTAAATTGCGTTCCTCGGATTTCCCCGAGGGGTCGCCTACCATGCCGGTAGCGCCTCCGACCAGAGCCAGGGGTTTATGCCCGCTGCGTTGCAGATGGACCAGAAGGATGATGGGCACCAGGCTGCCGATATGCAGAGAATCGGCGGTCGGATCAAAACCGATATAGCCCGTGGTCATTTCCTTGCTCAATTGCGCTTCCGTGCCGGGCATCATATCCTGAATCATGCCCCGCCACTGTAATTCTTCTACCAGGTTATTGGTCATTGCGTGAGGGTAAATTTTTTTGCAAACCTACAATATTCACGGTGAAATGTCTGTGGGGCGGAGGGCCTCAGATGGCCCGTCCCGGAGGGATGCCGAAAAGCGCTTGCCTGCGGGCCACATATTTGCCGATCACATCAAATTCCAGATTTACCCGGTCTCCCGGTTCCAGCCATTGCATGGTGGTCAGCGCCAAAGTATGCGGAATAATGGCCACCGAAAAAGCGTCTGGACCGACATCAAAAATGGTCAGGCTGATTCCATTGAGCGCGACCGAGCCTTTTTCAATCACCAGATGGGCAAATTCGGCCGGAAACTGGATCCGGAATTCCCGGCTGCCTTCTCGCTCCACTTTGTGCAGGCAGCGGCCGGTGGCATCCACGTGTCCCTGGACCAGGTGGCCATCCAGACGGTCCTGCAACGTGAGACACCGTTCCAGGTTAATGCGGTCCCCCTGCCGTAAGCCGCCAAGGGTGGTTTTTTGCAAGGTTTCCTGTACCGCCGTGACCTGATGGTACTCGCTGTTAGAGGCGGTGACCGTCAGGCAGACGCCGTTATGTAAGACACTTTGGTCGGCTTTGAGCTCCGGGGCCAGGGGAGAGGCCACGCTTACCACGAGGTTGCCGCGGGCGTGCTCCAGCTGCACCACCGTACCCAATGTTTCTGTAATTCCTGTAAACATTTGAAATCAATGTGTTAACTCACGATACCTGCCGGCACAAATTTCGGACTTTACTACCAGAAATTTGCATTATTTGTATAAAAACCTTACCTTTGCGCTTTGAAAAAAAGGAGACTACATGTTAATCATTGATTCAAAAGACTGCGAAAACATCGACAAGGCGCTCAAAAAGTATAAGAAGAAATTTGAGCGGGCTAAGATTCTCATGCAATTGCGTGAGCGCCAGTCTTTTACCAAGCCTTCCATCAAGCGGCGTGGCGAAGTGCTGAAAGCGGCTTACCGCCAGCAACTGGCCAGTGGGAAGATTGAGAAATAGGCTTGCTGCCCCTCCGGAAGCCCGGACATACCTCATTATTGACATCGCAAAGTTTATATAACTTTACCGTTGTCAATTTTTTTTGCCTTGGATGCACGCTTTATCCATATCTACGCAGCTTTTATAGACTACGTGAAGTTTGAACGGCGGTACTCTCCCCATACCGTGACCGCCTATCAGCATGACCTTGATGAGTTCCTTTGTTTTGTCGACCAGCAGTACGGCGAATCCGACCCTGCTCAAATTTCCGCTCAGATGATCCGTTCCTGGATGGCCAACCTCAAAGGGGATGGAGTATCGGCCCGGTCGATCAATCGCAAGTTGTCCACTTTACGGTCCTGGTATAAATTCCTGCTTAAGAAAGGAGAACCCAATAATCCGCTTGCCAGAATTGTGGCGCCGAAATCCGGGAAGCGGTTACCGGTATATGTGGAGCGCGTTCCGATGGAACGGCTTCTACACCAAGCCGCTTATCCCCAGGGATTTGAGGGACTCACCTGCCTGTTGATTATCGGATTGCTCTATGGGACGGGTATGCGACGTGCTGAATTGATCGGCCTGCGGACTTCCGATGTGGATTGGTCCGCTGGAACGCTGAAAGTGACGGGCAAAGGAGCCAAACAACGGATCATTCCCCTGGATTCCAGCCTCCGCCAACAGATTCAATCCTACCTGAGGGCGAAAGCACAAATACCGGACGCCGATCCTTCTTTTCTGCTGGTCACCGGCAAGGGCCGTAAGCTCTACCCGGAGTATGTTTATCGGATGGTCCGGCAGATGTTGGGACAGGTTACTACCCTTGAAAAAAGAAGCCCTCATGTGCTGAGGCATACTTTTGCCACCCACCTGGTCAATAACGGCGCCGATCTGGGAGCAGTCAAAGAGTTGCTGGGTCATGCGAGTTTGGCGGCTACCCAGATTTACACCCATAACTCCATTGAACAACTCAAAGCCGTGCATAAACAGGCACATCCTCGTTCGGGTTCCTGATGTCGATCCCATGGCTGTAAGAAAATCCCCTAATCTGTGATCTGCTAGCTTTTCTTTTGAAAAGAGGCCGGATTGTTCCCGCTTGTTAAAATTTCCTCAAAGGAGTACGAGGTATGGAAATTAATGGCTAAATTAGGATCACTAAATCGGCTAACGCAAAAAGAATTCTCATGGACCACTGATACCCGAAAAATCCGTTACCCCTTTACCGGTGACGGTTGTGATTGATCATTCAAAACCTAAAGAACATGAACACGCAAATTCATGCCGTACATTTTGACGCAGACGCCAAATTGATTCATCACGTAAACAAAAGGTTGACGAAACTTCCAAGTTTTCATGATCGCATTACCAGCGTGGAAGTCTATCTTAAACTAGATAACCTGGCCCATCAGATTAAAGACAAAGTGGCCGAAATCAAAGTGAATGTTCCCCAACATCAGTTTTTTGCCAAACATGGATCCAAATCCTTTGAAGAATCCTTTGACCATGCCTTCGATTCCCTGTTGATTCAAATCAAAAGAAAAAAAGAAAAAAAACCTCAATAACACTTGCTGTGGCGACAGCGTGAACCCGTTCACTGTTGTCGGTCGTACCGGACCCAGCCTGTGCGCTGTTCCGGTCTTTTCCCCCTATCGGATTACTTGCCGTTGGAGTGGGAAGGTAACCTGATGAAGCAAAGGAGTGCATGCGGTCTGGCGCGACAATTTTTTTTGCTTTGTTTAGGTGACTTTACTACCTTTGCCTTCCCAAATTCGGGAAGGATATTTACGCGTTTGTGTCGAAAGATAAAGAAGACGGCGGAGGGGTGAACGGGGAAGTCCTTATTGTTCTTTAAGCGGTTAATCACGTAATGAAGTACCGGATTGCCAGCATAGCTCAGCTGGTAGAGCTGCTGATTTGTAATCAGCAGGTCGGGGGTTCGAGTCCCTCTGCTGGCTCAAAATCGTTTGTGCATTTTTGCCGGCGCAGCTCGTTAAGCCGCCTCCGCACAATGCAAGATCCGGTATAGATGATCTAAATGTTGCTTTAGGGAGCATTTGGGCAGGTTCCAGAGCGGCCAAATGGGGCGGACTGTAAATCCGCTGTCTTTCGACTTCAGTGGTTCGAATCCACTCCTGCCCACCGATTTTTTGTGGAGATGCCCTTTGAAAATACCAGCGGGAGTAGCTCATTTGGTAGAGCGATAGCCTTCCAAGCTATAGGTGGCGAGTTCGAGCCTCGTCTCCCGCTCAGTCCGGATCCAGATCGAAAAAGAGGTAGCTGACCTCCGGGCAACTGGTAGTAAAAGCTGTTGTAGCTCAGCGGTAGAGCACTTCCTTGGTAAGGAAGAGGTCGGCAGTTCAATCCTGCTCAACAGCTCAGACCCATGAGAGTTACCGGCTTTTCTATACCCGATAGGATGGAAAAAGCATCCGGCCTCGATGGCAGGTGAAATTACTGGCCCTCCTCGTAAATGAGGAGGGCATTTTTCTTGAGGTATTGCCGGAACAAAATTCGATACGGCTGAGCAAATCAGCACCTCTCGTCCATACCAACCTGGCGCGCCGGTCATCTCCTGGCTCCAACCCTCAAAGAAAACCAAAGCGATGATTGAACGGATATGTGCCTTCAGCGACACCCATACTTATCACAGGGAGCTGAGCATTCCTGCGTGCGACCTCCTGGTCTTTGCAGGAGATTGCATGGGAAGCGGGTACAAACGGGCGGAACTCACCGACTTCCTGGCCTGGTTTGCGGCTATGCCTGCCCGTTATAAAGTGATGGTGGCAGGCAACCATGACCGGTTTATTGAAGACCATGCTCCAGAATTCCGGCAGCTGCTTGAAAGGGATTATCCCGGACTGATCTATTTAGAAGATGAGGGAGTAGAACTGGAAGGGATAAAGCTTTGGGGCACGCCGCATACCCAGGAGTTCCACCATTGGGCATTTAACCGGAGTCCGGCGCAGAAAAGCGTGCTTTTCAACCAGATTCCGGACGATACCGAAATTCTCATTACCCATGGACCGGCCAAAGGTATCCTGGATTCTGTGAAGGAAGGCATCTATTTGGGAGAGCAGGAGTTGGCGGCGGTCATTGCAGAAAGACTGCCTGCACTCAGGTTTCATTTTTTTGGCCATATCCATGCCGGTTACGGCAGGGTGCAGCGGGGAAGGTATACGGCGTTTAACTGCGCGACCTGCACGGAGGCATACATTCCGGAAAATTTGCCCCATCAGATTGACCTTCGCGGGGCCTTCCCATATGGCTTGGGCAGTCCTCTCAATTGATCCGCTTATTTTTTTTAACTTTCAAAAATATCATATTATATTTGCAGCCCAATTAGGGAGCATATTGCTCCCTTTAATATTGGACGGAAGCGGCCGATGACGGTTTCCCAGTCTTATTCACAAGTCGATTTTTATCTAAATAATTGATTTTTAATAAACTGCATAGGTGATCGCGCTGGTCAGCGAAAAACAGGAAGGCAATCCCACCAGGCGACCGGGATGTACCGACGGAGAAAGGGCTCCGGCTCAGGCCTAAAGAATTTCGGGGTGATCCTGTTTAACGGCTTAAGATTTTGTAACCTTACATTGTAACACCAATTTTTTAAAAACAAATAACGATGGCAAAAGAAACCTTCAAGCGGGATAAACCCCATGTTAACATTGGCACCATCGGTCACGTTGATCATGGTAAGACCACGTTGACCGCTGCCATTTCCTCTATTTTATCTTCTAAGGGTCTGGCAGAGAAAAGAGACTACGATTCTATTGACAACGCGCCCGAAGAAAAAGAAAGAGGTATTACGATCAATACATCGCATATTGAATATCAGACCGATAATCGTCACTATGCGCATGTGGATTGCCCGGGTCATGCCGATTATGTGAAGAACATGATTACAGGGGCTGCCCAGATGGATGGGGCAATTCTGGTGGTTGCCGCTACGGATGGTCCTATGCCGCAGACTCGTGAACACATCCTGTTGGCACATCAGGTAGGTGTTCCCCGTATGGTGGTGTTCATGAATAAGGTAGATTTGGTCGATGACCCCGAACTGTTGGATCTGGTGGAGATGGAAATCCGGGAATTGCTGACCAAAAATCATTTTGACGGAGACAATACTCCCATTATTAAGGGTTCTGCCATCAAAGCGCTGGAAGGCGATGAAAAGAATGTTCAGGCTGTACTGGACCTGATGGCCGCTGTGGATGATTATATTCCCCTGCCGACCCGTCCGATCGACCAACCCTTCCTGATGTCCGTGGAGGATGTATTCTCCATCACAGGCCGGGGTACAGTAGCTACAGGTCGTATTGAGCGTGGAAAGGTCAAAGTGGGTGAGGGCGTGGAAATTGTGGGTCTGATTCCCCAGCCGCTGACCTCAACCGTTACCGGCGTGGAAATGTTTAAGAAGATATTGGACGAAGGACAGGCCGGAGATAATGCAGGTTTGCTGCTGAGAGGTATTGAGAAAAACGATATCCGCCGTGGTATGGTAATCTGTAAACCCGGTTCCATTACCCCGCATACGAACTTCAAATGCGAAGTGTATGTATTGGGTAAAGAAGAAGGGGGCCGTCATACGCCGTTTTTCAACAAGTATCGCCCGCAGTTCTATTTCCGGACCACCGATGTGACCGGGGAAGTGAAGCTGCCTGAAGGAGTGGAAATGGTCATGCCTGGTGATAATGTATCGCTGGAGGTAACCCTGATCGCACCGATCGCTATGGACAAAGGACTGAACTTTGCCATCCGTGAAGGTGGACGTACCGTTGGGGCCGGCCAGGTGACTGAGATCATTAAATAAATACACAGGAAATTTTGCCCGCCTGGATCCCCCCGGAAGGGGGGATTCTTGCCGCGGGGCATACGGGTGTAGCTCAATTGGTAGAGTACCGGTCTCCAAAACCGATGGTTGGGGGTTCGAGTCCCTCCTCCCGTGCTTAATAATTAAATCCATAACTTTGTGGTCGGGACGGGGTCCGGCGTTTAGTCAATTATCCTGCGGATGAATAAGATCAAACAATACATTCAAGAGTCCTATCACGAACTTTTGCATAAGGTTTCGTGGCCCACCTGGGAGGAGTTGCAATCCTCTACGATGGTGGTGCTTATTGCCACGGTTATTGTGACCTTGCTTGTATGGGGGATGGATATCGTGTCCAATGCTATGTTACAAAATTTCTATAAACTCTTCAGGTAATGGATGCAGTGGAAAAACAACAGCCCGATACCCAGGATACGAAATGGTATGTGTTGCGCGTGGTGAGCGGTAAGGAGAAGAAAGTGAAGGAGTATCTCGATTCTGATATAAAGCGCTCCGGTTGGGGAAACATAGTTACCCAGATTTTTGTGCCGATGGAGAAAGTATATAAGGTACAAAGTGGTAAGAAGGTGATGCGAGAGCGGAACTTCTATCCCGGATATATCATGATTGAAGCCCTGGAAGGAAAGCTGACCAATGAGATCATTTCCCATATCAATAATACGACCAATGTGATCCATTTTCTCGGCAAGGACAATCCGGTAGCCCTTCGCAAATCGGAAGTCAATAAAATGCTGGGTAAGGTGGATGAGATGGCGGATCAGGGAGTCACAATGAGCGAGCCCTACATTGTCGGGGAAACCATCAAGATCATCGATGGCCCGTTCAATGATTTCAATGGTGTCATCGAAGAGGTGAACGAAGAAAAAAAGAAATTGAAGGTCACCGTAAAGATTTTTGGCCGGGCGACGCCGGTCGAACTGAATTTCATGCAAGTAGAGCGGCTCGGTTAAGCTGCTTTGGGATATTTCGGCCACCGGACGACCGTCCGGGAGATAATTTCTCCGGAATATTATTTTTTCGTACCTTTGCACTCCTTTTAATATAACAACTATAGATTTTGGAAGTCTCGTTCGAGGGCGGGACGCTAGCACCAAAGAAAATCTCATCACATGGCAAAAGAAATCGCAGGCTTTGTAAAGCTGCAGGTCAAAGGGGGACAGGCTAACCCAGCCCCTCCTATTGGGCCCGCTTTGGGTTCCAAAGGGGTGAATATCATGGATTTCTGCAAGCAGTTTAATGCGCGGACCCAAGATAAAATGGGTAAAGTGCTTCCCGTCTTGCTGACCGTGTATTCCGACAAATCATTTGATTTTGTCATCAAGACCCCACCGGCTTCAGTCCAATTAATGGAAGCTGCTAAGCTTAAATCCGGTTCCAAAGAATCCAACCGTACCAAAGTAGGTAAAGTGACCTGGGCGCAGGTCGAAGCAATTGCTAAGGATAAAATGTCCGATCTGAATTGCTTTACGGTAGAAAGCGCCATGAAAATGGTGGCAGGTACGGCAAGGAGTATGGGAATCACGGTAGATGGCGCATTCCCTGGGAACCAATAATTTTTTATCCCTCCCGCCGAATGGCGGGGTTAAATGGTTGAAAGACAATGGGAAAACAATCAAAAAAGAGAAAAGCAGCAGAAGCCCGGGTGGACCAATCCAAGCAATATACCCTCAAAGAAGCTTCCGCGCTGGTAAAAGATATCAATTGCACCAAGTTTGACAGCTCGGTGGATTTACATGTGCGTCTGGGCGTGGACCCCAAAAAGGCCGATCAGAACGTTCGCGGATCAGTGACGCTCCCTCATGGTACCGGTAAAACCAAACGGGTTCTGGTGCTTTGCCCCCCTGAAAAGGAGGAGGAAGCCAAGAACGGCGGAGCGGATTTTGTGGGACTGGACGAGTTTATCCAAAAGATCGAGGGAGGGTGGACCGATGTGGATGTGATCATTGCCACTCCGTCTGTGATGCCTAAAATCGGGCGACTCGGTAAGATTCTCGGCCCCAGGAACCTGATGCCGAATCCCAAGACGGGTACGGTTACTCAGGATGTAGCCGGGGCGATCAACGATGTAAAAGGAGGAAAGATCACCTTTAAGGTGGATAAGGCCGGCATCATTCACGCTTCTGTGGGTCGGATCTCGTTTTCTCCCGATAAACTGGAGGAGAACTCAAGCGAACTGATCAACGCTATTGTAAAACTGAAACCTTCCACGGCAAAAGGAATCTATGTAAGGGCCATTTCCATGGCTACTTCCATGAGCCCGGCAGTCAGTGTGGATACAAAATCCGTATTAAACTGATTCAGTCATGACGAAGACGCAAAAAAACGAAGCTATTGAATTGCTGAAGGAAAAGTTTTCCCAGTATAATAATTTTTATCTGACGGATTCCTCCTCCCTGACGGTGGCACAGATCAACGCCCTGCGCCGGGTTTGCTTTGAGAAAGAGGTCGAAATGAGGGTGGCTAAAAATACCCTGGTCCGCAAAGCCCTGGAGGCGCTCAACAGCGACGGATACAGCGGGCTGTACGATTCATTGCACGGCCAGACTGCCATCATGTTCTCGGAGAATGCTAAGGAGCCCGCAGTGATTATCAGCGGTTTTCGCAAAAGCAGCAACACCGACAGACCTGTGCTGAAAGCCGCCTTTATTGACACCGATGTCTTTGTAGGAGATGCACAGCTGGATACGCTGAGCAAATTGAAATCCAAGCAGGAATTGATCGGTGAGATCATTGGTCTATTGCAGTCGCCGGCTAAGAATGTCATCGGCGCGCTGCAATCGGGCGGAAACAAACTGGCCGGCATTCTCCAGACCCTGGAGGAAAGAGCTTCCCAGTAAATATCCGGCTCCCGGCGGGATGCTTTCGTGGTCCTGCCCCCTGAAAATGGCTTCCAAGCCCCATCATAAATTAATTTGTAAACGTTTTTAAAACATTTGTTAAAATGGCTGATTTAAAACAATTCGCTGAACAACTGGTTGGTTTGACCGTTAAGGAAGTGAACGAATTGGCGCAGATCCTGAAGGATGAATACGGCATTGAGCCTGCAGCCGCTGCACCTGTGATGGTAGCAGGCGCAGCAGGAGGTGGAGAAGCCGTGGCCGAGGAAAAGACTGCTTTCGACGTGGTGCTGAAAGCGCCAGGAGCGAACAAACTCAACGTGGTTAAGATAGTGAAGGAGCTTACCGGCCTGGGCCTCAAAGAAGCTAAAGAGCTGGTAGATGGTGCTCCCAAGCCTGTAAAGGAAGGGGTTTCCAAAGCGGAAGCGGATGAATTGTCTGCTAAGCTGAAGGAAGCAGGTGCCGAAGTGGAAGTTCAGTAAGGCCCCGGTAATTTGCCTAGCTGCATACTACCGGACTTTCGTTACACGATCACGATTTCAAAGTAGTATTCAGGTCAAAAGTGCGAAAGCACTTTTGGCCTTTTTCCCTATTCATACGTGTCTTAATTCTGAACGCTAAATATGTCTCAAAAAATAGCCCAAGCCAACGGAAGGATCAATTTCGGTAAAATTAAGCAGGTTGCGGATACACCTGATTTGTTAGCTATTCAGATCCAGTCTTTTAAAGACTTTTTCCAGTTGGAGACGACTCCCGACAGGCGTATCGACGAAGGCCTGTTTCGGGTGTTCAATGAGAATTTCCCCATAAATGATACTCGCAATATTTTTAACCTGGAGTTCCTCGATTACTATGTGGATCCTCCCCGTTACAGCATAGAAGAGTGTATCGAGCGTGGGCTGACTTATGCCGTTCCCCTCAAGGCCAAACTGCGTTTGAGCTGTAATGATGAAGAGCATGTGGATTTCCAGACCATCGTTCAGGACGTATTTCTGGGGAATATCCCTTACATGACCCCACGGGGTACCTTTGTAATCAATGGTGCTGAACGGGTGGTGGTCTCTCAGTTGCATCGTTCTCCCGGTGTGTTTTTCGGACAATCGGTGCATCCCAATGGGACCAAGATATACTCTGCCCGGGTGATTCCTTTTAAAGGAGCCTGGATGGAGTTTGCGACAGACATCAACAATGTCATGTACGCGTACATTGATCGGAAAAAGAAGTTTCCGGTGACGACGCTGTTGCGTTCCATCGGTTATGAAACTGATAAAGATATTCTGGAGTTATTCGGCATGGCCGACGAAGTCAAGGCTGACCGGAAGACCCTGGAGAAATTTGCCGGCAAAAAACTTGCTGCCCGGGTGTTGCGCAGTTGGGTGGAAGACTTTGTGGATGAAGACACTGGCGAGGTGGTATCCATCGAACGCAATGAGGTCGTGCTGGAGCGGGACAGTGTCCTGGATGAGGAAAGCATTGACCTGATCCTTGAAATGGGGGCAGAGACCGTATTCTTGCAGAAAGAAGAAGTGAGCGGTGATTATTCAATCATCTACAACACCCTCAATAAAGATACTTCCAATTCTGAGTTGGAGGCCGTCCAGCACATCTATCGCCAGCTGAGAGGATCAGATGCGCCCGATGACGAAACGGCCAGGGGGATTATAGATAAGCTCTTTTTCTCCGACAAACGATATGATCTGGGTGAAGTAGGCCGGTATAAAATTAACCGGAAGCTAAACCTGGAAACAAGCCTGGAGACCAAGGTACTGACCAAGGAAGATATTATATCGATTATCAAATATCTGGTACGGTTGACCAACGGAAAGGCGGAGATTGATGATATCGATCATCTGAGCAACCGCCGGGTACGTACGGTGGGCGAGCAGCTGTATGCGCAGTTTGGGGTAGGGCTGGCCCGTATGGCCCGCACCATCCGTGAAAGAATGAATGTCCGGGATAATGAGGTATTCACGCCGGTGGATTTGATCAACGCGCGAACCCTGTCGTCGGTGATCAATTCATTTTTCGGTACATCCCAGTTGTCCCAGTTCCTGGACCAGACTAACCCGTTGTCAGAGATTACCCATAAGCGGAGAATCTCCGCGCTGGGACCTGGGGGGTTGAGCCGTGAACGAGCAGGATTTGAGGTCCGTGACGTCCATTATTCCCATTATGGCCGTCTCTGTACCATTGAGACCCCGGAAGGTCCGAATATCGGATTGATATCTACCTTATGTGTCCATGCCAAGATCAACGGCATGGGCTTCATAGAAACGCCGTATCGGCAGGTGAACAAGGGCAAGGTGGATTTGACTAAGATTAAATATCTCAGTGCTGAGGAAGAAGATGATGCCCGTATCGCCCAGGCGAATGCACCTTTGGATGATAAGGGTAACCTGATCAACGAGCGGGTTAAAGCCCGTGAGACGGGTGACTTCCCCGTATTGGACAAGAACGATGTCGAATTTATGGACATCGCTCCCAACCAGATTGTCGGACTGAGTGCTTCGCTGATTCCCTTTTTGGAGCACGATGATGCAAACCGGGCGTTGATGGGATCTAATATGCAACGCCAGGCCGTACCCCTGATCGTTCCCCAGGTGCCCATCGTAGGGACCGGATTGGAAGGACGGGCGGCACGGGATTCCCGCCTGCAGATTACCGCCGAAGGCGAAGGTGTGGTGGAATATGTCGATGCCAACGAAATTCACGTGCGTTATGACCGGGATGAAGAAGAGAAACTGGTATCGTTTGAAGGAGATTTGAAAATCTACACCTTAACTAAATTTAAAAAGACCAATCAGAGTACCTGCATTAACCTCCGACCCTGCGTCAAAAAAGGGCAAAAGATCAAGGAAGGTGATTTTCTGACGGAAGGCTATGCGACCCGCGATGGAGAACTGGCCTTAGGCCGTAATCTGAAGGTGGCCTTCATGCCCTGGAAGGGATATAATTTTGAGGATGCGATTGTGATCTCGGAGCGTGTGGTCCGGGAAGATCTCTTTACTTCGGTACATATTGACGGATATGAGCTCGAGGTTCGCGAGACCAAACTGGGTCCGGAGGAACTGACTCCCGATATCCCGAACGTAAGTGAGGAGGCTACCAAGGATCTTGATGAGAACGGCGTAATCCGGGTGGGTGCCCACGTCAAGGAAGGCGACATCCTGATCGGTAAGATTACTCCTAAAGGAGAAAGTGATCCTACGCCGGAAGAAAAGCTGCTGCGTGCGATCTTTGGAGATAAGGCCGGGGATGCCAAGGATGCATCCTTGAAGGCACCTCCTTCCACGGAAGGAATCGTATTGGAAAAGCGTTTGTTTTCCCGTGTGAAGAAGGATAAGAGCATCAAAGCGCAGGAAAAGGCCGCTCTGGAGAAGTTGGAGAAAATTCATAAAAAGAATGTAGACGACCTGAAAGAGATCCTGCTGCAAAAATTACAGCAGTTACTTAAAGACAAGGAGAGCGCCGGGGTGACCAATAACTTTGGAGAAGTGCAGATTGCCAAAGGCTCCAAATTTAGCCAGCGTAACCTGGCGGCTATTGATTATCTCAACGTCAATCCGCTTGAGTGGACTGCCGATGAAAAGACCAACGGACTGATCAATGTCCTGTTGCACAATTACAGCATTAAATTCAACGAGGAACTCGGTCGTTATAAGAGAGAGAAGTTCAATATTTCCATCGGTGATGAATTGCCGGCGGGTGTATTGAAATTGGCCAAGGTATATCTCGCCAGCAAGCGTAAGCTGAAGGTAGGGGATAAAATGGCCGGAAGACACGGGAATAAGGGCATTGTGGCCAAGATCGTCCGGGATGAGGACATGCCGTTCCTTGAAGATGGCACTCCTGTGGACATCGTACTCAATCCGCTGGGGGTTCCTTCTCGTATGAATATCGGTCAGATTTATGAAACCGTGTTGGGTTGGGCCGGAGAAAAGATGGGAGTGAATTTTGCTACCCCGATATTTGATGGGGCGACAAAGGATGAGATTGCTGATTGGATCAGCAAGGCCAATTTGCCCAGTTTCGGACACACCTATCTTTACGATGGTGAAACGGGTGAACGTTTTGACCAGAAGGCTACCGTCGGCGTCATTTATATGCTGAAGTTGCATCACATGGTTGACGATAAGATGCATGCGCGCTCTATCGGGCCATACAGCCTCATTACCCAGCAGCCTCTGGGTGGTAAGGCACAGTTCGGTGGCCAGCGTTTCGGAGAAATGGAAGTATGGGCTCTTGAAGCCTATGGTGCCTCTAATATTCTTCAGGAATTGCTGACGATCAAGTCCGATGACATCGTGGGAAGGGCCAAGGCCTATGAAACGATCGTTAAAGGAGAGAATCTGCCTAAGCCCGGTGTACCCGAATCGTTCAATGTATTGATTCATGAGTTACGCGGACTGGGTCTGGATCTTAAGTTCGAGTAATACGTTTTTGATCTTAATTTGGTTTGGCTAGCCCCCCGCCTTTCCCGAGCCTGCGCGTTCGGAAAACTCAGGTGCTGACCAGCGACAAACCGCTAAAAGCTATAATTCCATGGCGCTAAAAAAAGAGAATCGTCCAAAATCAAATTTCAGCCAGATCACGATTACCCTTTCCTCTCCCGATGTGGTTCTGGAGCGGTCTTATGGAGAGGTACTGAAGCCGGAAACCATCAACTACCGGACCTATAAGCCTGAGCGGGATGGATTGTTCTGCGAACGCATTTTTGGCCCGGTAAAGGACTATGAATGCTATTGCGGAAAATACAAACGTATCCGGTATAAAGGAATTGTCTGTGACAGGTGCGGCGTAGAGGTGACAGAAAAGAAGGTCCGGCGTGAGCGGATGGGCCACATCAAGCTGGTGGTTCCTGTGGTGCATATTTGGTATTTCAAGTCGTTGCCCAATAAAATTGGCTACCTGTTAGGCGTAAGCTCCAAGAAACTGGAATCCATCGTCTATTATGAGCGTTATGTGGTCGTACAGCCGGGTGTGTGTGAAGACAAGCTGGCCCAGATGGATCTGCTTACAGAAGAGGAGTACCTGGATATTCTGGATACTCTTCCGAAGGATAACCAGTTGTTACCGGATGAGGATCCCAATAAGTTCATTGCCAAAATGGGAGCTGAAGCAGTGCAAATGCTGCTTTCCCGGATTGACCTGGACGGCCTGTCTTACCAATTGAGAAACCAGGCTGCTACCGAGACTTCCCAACAACGCAAAGCCGAGGCCCTGAAACGCCTCAGTGTGGTGGAAGCTTTCCGAGATGCGAACAGTCGTGTAGAAAACCGTCCTGAATGGATGGTAATGCAATATATTCCTGTGATTCCGCCTGAATTGAGGCCGCTCGTGCCTCTGGATGGCGGCCGGTTTGCCTCTTCTGATCTGAATGACCTGTATCGTCGGGTCATTATCCGGAACAACCGCCTGAAGCGGCTCATGGAGATTAAAGCGCCTGAGGTGATTCTTCGGAACGAAAAGCGCATGTTGCAGGAGGCGGTAGATTCTTTGTTTGACAACTCCCGCAAGTCCAATGCGGTGAAGGCCGAAGGGGGGAGAGCGCTCAAGTCCCTGAGCGATGTGCTAAAGGGAAAGCAGGGACGGTTCCGCCAAAACTTGCTTGGAAAACGCGTGGATTATTCCGGACGCTCGGTAATCGTGGTAGGTCCGGAGTTGAAGTTGCATGAGTGTGGCCTGCCCAAAGATATGGCGGCTGAGTTGTTCAAGCCCTTTATTATCCGTAAGCTGATTGAACGGGGTATCGTCAAGACGGTGAAGTCTGCCAAGAAGCTGGTGGATCGTAAAGAAGCTGTCGTATGGGATATCCTGGAAAATATTTTGAAAGGACATCCGGTCTTATTGAACCGTGCCCCGACGTTGCACCGTCTGTCTATACAGGCCTTTCAGCCTAAGTTGGTGGAAGGAAAGGCGATTCAGCTTCATCCGCTGGTATGTAGTGCCTTTAACGCGGATTTTGATGGGGACCAGATGGCCGTGCATGTGCCGCTGAGCAATGCCGCTATTCTCGAAGCTCAATTGCTGATGTTGTCTTCGCACAACATCCTGAATCCCCAGAATGGTACGCCAATTACCTTGCCGTCCCAGGACATGGTTCTTGGACTGTATTATATCACCAAAGGCCGGAAGTCGACTGAGGAGGTGAAAGTAAAGGGAGAGGGGAAGGTTTTCTACTCTCCGGAGGAAGTCCTGATCGCCTATAATGAGAAGCAGATAGAATTGCATGCCTGGATTAAGGTGAAGGTAAAGGTGCGGAATGAGGAAGGGGTGCTGGAGAACAAGTTGGTAGAGACGACCGTGGGACGGGTTTTCTTCAACCAGGCCGTACCACCGGAAGTAGGTTTTATCAACCAGTTACTGACTAAGAAATCCCTGCGGGAGATTATCAGTTACATCACCAAACTGACGGATGTGCCGAAGACCGCGAAATTCCTTGATGATATTAAGGAACTCGGCTTCCGCATGGCCTATCGGGGAGGCTTGTCCTTTAATATCAATGACCTGATTGTGCCGGATCGCAAACAGGATTTGATTGACTCTGCACAACAGGAAGTAGACGAAGTTTGGGATAACTATAATTTGGGTCTTATTACCAACAACGAGCGGTATAACCAGATCATCGACATTTGGTCCCGTGTGGATACCCGGGTGACAGAGACGCTGATCCGGGAGTTATCCGATGACAAACAAGGATTTAATTCCGTGTACATGATGCTTGATTCCGGGGCCCGCGGTTCCAAACAGCAGATCAAGCAGTTGGCCGGTATTCGTGGTTTGATGGCCAAACCACGTAAAAGTGGTTCTACCGGATCGGAAATTATTGAAAATCCTATCCTGGCCAACTTTAAGGACGGGCTAAGCGTATTGGAGTATTTTATTTCCACGCATGGTGCACGTAAAGGTCTGGCTGATACAGCCCTGAAAACGGCTGACGCTGGTTACCTGACCCGCCGCCTTGTGGACGTAGCCCAGGATGTAGTAATCAACGAAGAGGATTGTGGCACCCTGCGGGGAATTGCAATCAGCGCGTTGAAAGACAACGAAGAAACCGTAGAGCCACTCTACGATCGTATTTTGGGACGTACTTCTTTGCATGATGTCTTTCATCCCCTTACCGACGAATTACTGGTGTCGGCCGGGGCGGAAATCACAGAAGAAATTGCTCAGAAAATTGAGGACAGTGGCATTGATACGGTGGAAATTCGTTCCGTGCTGACTTGCGAAAGTCGCCGGGGCGTCTGTGTCAAATGTTATGGTAAGAATCTCGCCAGCGGGTACATGACCCAGAAGGGAGACGCCGTAGGCATCATTGCTGCGCAGTCTATCGGTGAACCGGGTACCCAGCTGACTTTGCGTACCTTCCACGTGGGTGGTATCGCCGGATCGACGGCGGTAGATTCCCAGCTGGCTGCCAAATTCGATGGCACGATTCATTTTGATGGTTTGCGGGCTACCGATTATACCGATCAGGAAGGAAACAAGGTGCAGGTGGTAATCGGACGGACAGGAGAAGTACGGATCGTGGATGCGAAGAGTGATCGTCTGCTCACCACGCACAATATTCCGTATGGTTCCACGCTTTTTGTCAAAGATGGCCAGAAAGTGTCCAAAGGTGAATTGATCTGTACCTGGGATCCGTTTAATGCGGTGATTATCTCAGAACTTGCGGGAACTGTGGTCTTCGACAATATTATTGAAGGCATCACCTATCGGGAAGAAGCTGATGAGCAAACTGGTCACCGCGAAAAAGTGGTGATAGAAACCAAAGACAAGACCAAGATTCCATCGCTTATTATTGAAAAGGGAAAACAACAGAAATCTTATAACCTCCCGGTGGGTTCCCACATTACCGTGGGTGAAGGAGAAACGGTGCAGTCTGGACAGGTTATGGTCAAGATTCCCCGCGTGATTGGAAAACTGAAGGATATCACGGGTGGTCTTCCCCGCGTTACGGAGTTGTTTGAAGCAAGAAATCCTTCCAACCCAGCCATTGTCTGTGAAATCGACGGGGTAGTTTCTTTTGGCAATATCAAACGGGGTAACCGCGAGATCATTATCGAAGCCAAAGACGGGGTGGTCAAAAAGTATCTGGTACCTTTGACTCGCCACATCCTGGTGCAGGAGAGCGACTTTATCAAGGCGGGTACTCCGCTGTCAGAAGGAGCCACTGCTCCGGCAGACATTTTGAGCATCAAAGGTCCCCATGCCGTACAAGGTTATCTGGTCAATGAGATTCAGGAAGTGTATCGTCTGCAAGGAGTGAAGATTAATGACAAGCATATTGAAGTGATTGTCCGTCAGATGATGCGCAAAGTAACGATTGAGGATCCGGGTGATACTAAATTCCTGGAGGGAGATACGGTCGACAAGTTTGAATTCTTTGAAGAGAATGATCAGATCTTTGACAAGAAGGTGGTCACGGATCCAGGCGAGTCTGCCAGCCTGAAGGCAGGTCAGATCGTGAGCCTGCGCCAGTTGCGGGAAGAAAACTCTCAACTGCGCCGTAGCGATAAGAAGGTGGTGGAATTCCGGGATGCGCAGCCCGCTACATCCAGCCCGCTGTTGCTGGGGATTACTAAAGCCTCCTTGGGTACACACAGCTGGATTTCAGCGGCTTCTTTCCAGGAGACGACCAAGGTGCTCTCCCAGGCCTCTATTAACGCCAAGCGGGATGAGATGATGGGATTGAAGGAAAATGTGATCACAGGCCATCAGATCCCGGCAGGTACCGGACTGAAAGAGTTCGATAATATCATCGTAGGTTCGAAAGAAGAATATGATTTGCTGCTGGCTTCCCGTGAAGTATTGCAGTATGATGAAGAGGAATAGCCACGAGCAATAGCTCCTGAAGGAGTAAGAAGTTGATCCGTCAACTCCTTACTCCTTTTTTTTACTTCGCCCAGGATATTTTCCGCCGAGTTAGTTGATCTCTTTGACTTGAAAATGGAATCTGTTATGAAAAGACTGTCTTTAGTACTTAATGTGGTGCTTTTTGCCTTGGTGGCGGTGCTTTTTTATCTCCATTTTTCCGAGGGAAAGGCAACACCTGCCGCCGGGGTAAACAGAGATATTGCATCGGGAGGCGGAGGAACGAGTCTTAGCATCGCCTACGTAAACGTCGATTCTCTGGAAGCGCATTACGGGTACTTTCAGAAGAAAAGAGAAGAGCTTTCCAAGAAGCAGGATGCGATTCAAAATGATTTGAGCAGCCGGGCCAAGGCCTTGCAAGATGAAGTAGCGCAACTTCAGAAAAAAGCGCCTACAATGACCCAGTCAGAAGGAGAAGCGGCTCAACGCAGTATTCTGCAGAAGCAACAGGCCTTACAGCAACGGGAACAGGACCTTCGCGAGAAGTTTATGCAGGAACAACAGCAGTTTAACTTAGACCTCCATAACCGGTTGGATGCTTTTCTGAAGACCTATAATGCGGATAAGCATTACACCTTTATTCTTTCCTATGCGGAGGGTGTTTCCGATATTCTTTACAAAGACTCCACCAAAGATATTACTGCTGATGTGATCCGGGGGCTTAATGCAGCCGAGGCAGCCAGTAAATAGCCTGGGATGATCTGCCGTCATCCGGTAACAGGCCTCCCCTTCTAAAAGGGGGCACCGGTGGCAGGATTGGATCATAAAATTGCCAGTATCCCCCTTTATTTTGATAGCTCCCGTGGGACTATATTTCACGGCACGGTTTTATGTGGCCCTAAGATAGTCCTTGGGTAGCCTTAGCCTTCTTATGCGACAGAGTCGTCCCGTCCCACGGGTCTGAAGAGCTTTTTGTATCCGCCCCGTTCTTTAAAAACGATATCTTACGGGCTGTTGCATTATTCGGGTAATTCTTGTAGTTTTCCCGGCGAATACGATTTCTGAAACCGGGCAGGGCATCCCAATGAATAGCGGTGGCAGAAACATCATAGGAAAAAGTAAGGGCTATTTGTTTTATGACACGCGCCTAAATCCCCAAATAATATTGCGTCAATCACCTACCATTCCGTCACCTAAAACTACTATGAACTATGCCAGTGTTGAACAAAGTTTCTCCCGTCGCTGAGAGCGCAGACAAGCCTGGATTTAAACGCTCCCTTGGACTTTTTGATGGTGTGATGCTGGTGTCCGGCGTCATGATAGGATCAGGGATTTTTTTGACCAGCGCGGAGATATCCCGGACCGTAGGAGGAGCCGGATGGATGATGTTGGTGTGGGTACTTGGCGGATTTATGACCATTCTGGCCGCCATGAGCTATGGAGAGCTTTCAGCCTTGTTTCCCCGGGCCGGAGGCCAATACGTGTTTCTCCGTGAAGCCTATAATCCCCTGATCGCCTTTTTATATGGCTGGGCCTTTTTTATCGTCATTGAATGCGGTACCATAGCCGCGGTAGCCGTGGCCTTTGCCAAGTATCTCGCCTATATTGTGCCTTCCCTTAGTGAACAGCAAATGCTTTTTTCTGTAGGCAGCTTCCACGTATCCTATGCCCAGATTGTGGCTATTGCTTTGATCGTTTTGTTAAGCTACATCAACACCAAGGGAATTAATAAAGGACGGTTAATCCAGGGGGTGTTTACCGTGGCTAAGATCTTGGCGCTTGGGATGCTTATTCTATTTGGCTTCTGGGCTATACGTTCGGGAGTCTTGGCGCAAAACTGGGCGGATGCCTGGAAAGGCTTCTATTACGAGTCCGTGCGGACCGGGAGTAATTCCATTTCTTATAGCAGCGCAATTCCCGTGCATGGCATAGAACTCATTGGGCTGTTGGGTGTAGCGATGGTAGGCTCGCTGTTTTCCAGCGATGCCTGGAATAGTGTGACCCTGGTGGCCTCCGAAGTAAAAAATGCCCGCCGTAATGTGGCAATGAGCCTGTTTCTGGGTACGCTGCTGGTCACCTTTATTTTCATCCTTGTGAATGTCATCTATATCTGCGTGCTTCCCATGCATGACATCGCTTTTGCTCCTGCCGACCGGGTAGCCACGTCCGCTTCGTCCTACGTGTTTGGAAATACCGGTGCCATCCTTATTGCGGTGATGATTATGATATCCACCTTTGGGTGCAACAATGGGCTGATCCTGAGTGGTGCGAGGGTGTACTACACCATGGCCGAGGATAAATTATTTTTTCGGAAGACCGCTCAGCTTAATCGGCACGGTGTACCGGAATATGGAATTTGGATTCAGTGTATCTGGGCTTCATTGCTTTGTTTGTCGGGAACTTATAGTGATCTGCTGAATTATATTATTTCGGTGGTATTGATTTTTTATATTCTCAGTATCGCGGGGATTTATATCCTGAGAAAGAAAAGGCCTGAACTGGAACGCCCCTATAAGGCGCCCGGTTATCCGGTCCTTCCGGCCATTTATATTTTGCTGGCCGCTGCGATATGCTTGTCCTTGTTTATCCTCAGGCCCTTGTATACCTGGCCGGGATTGGGCCTCGTAGTGCTAGGGATACCGTTATATTATCTGTTGCTTAAAAGGAAAACCTGATTGGGGATGAAGCAAAGTAATCCAAGACATGGAAGAAAACACTGGATTGAACCGCCCTTTTTGAAACCAGGAGACCGCATAGCCGTGACTTGTCCGGCCAGCAAGATGGACCGGCAGGTAGCGGAGACGGCGGCCTCTATCATAGAAGGATGGGGTTTTCGCGTGCTTCTCGGAGATACGGTAGGTGCCCAATACCATAATTTTTCAGCGCCGGATGAGCAACGGTGTTCCGAGTTGCAACACATGCTGGATGAAGACTCGATCCGTGCAGTCATTTTCGGCCGGGGTGGTTACGGCATGCTGAGGATTATAGATAAACTTGATTTTTCCCGGTTGCGGCGAAAACCTAAATGGATTTGCGGGTATAGCGATATCACCGCCCTGCACAATCACCTTGGCACTTGCCTGGGTATGGAAAGTTTTCATTCGGTGATGTGCAGCGGCATTACTTCTGAAACCGGGGGAGATCCCTACGTGGACAGTTTACGTCGGAGCCTGACTGGAGAGCGAATGGCCTATTCATTTTCTGCGCACCCGTTAAACAGGACTGGCACCGCTAGTGGCACACTGGTGGGAGGAAACCTGTCTTTATTGGTGTCGTTGGCCGGTACCATTTCCCAACCCGATACCCGCGGTAAGATTCTGTTTCTCGAAGACGTGGGAGAATACCGCTATGCAGTGGATCGGATGATGATTCAGTTACAAAGGGCCGGTTGGCTGCAAGGGATAAGTGCGCTGGTAGTGGGTGGCTTTACAGATTACCGAGAAACCGAAGAACCTTTCGGACAAACTGAATATGAAATTATTCAGGATAAAGTATCGGAATTAGACTTTCCCGTGGCATTCGGATTTCCTGCAGGACATCAACGGGAAAACTATACCTTGAAAATGGGAGGAGATTATACAGTTGTGGTGGGAGAGACCTGCATGCTCAAAGAAAATGAATGATCACCGAATTAAAGCAGTGAGGATGATCGATACCGTACCCACATTAATTCCCCCCTACCTCAGACCAGGTGATTTGGTGGGTATCACCTGCCCGGCAGGTTATCTCTGCCTGGAGGATACCCAGAACGCCGTGGAGGCATTGGAAAAATGGGGATACCGGGTGAAGCTTGGCAAAACCGTAGGCGCTCAATATTACGGGTATTCGGGTACCGATGCAGAGCGGGCGGCAGATTTTCAGGATATGTTGGATGACCCCCAAATCAAGGCTATCTTGTTTGGACGTGGCGGCTATGGAACCGTGCGTATTATCGATAGTCTCGATTTTAACCGGTTTTACCGCGATCCGAAGTGGCTTTGCGGATACAGTGACATTACAGTAGTCCACTCTTTTGTGCAGTCCCAACTACATATCCCCACCTTGCATTGCGAGATGTGCATTGACCTTAAATATGGCAATGCGGATGCATCTGCCGATACCATTCGCCGGGCGTTGCGCGGTGACAAGCTGTCCTATTCTGTCGATGTGCATCCGATGAATAGACTAGGCAGCTGTGAAGGCCTTCTTGTGGGAGGCAATCTTTCTTTGCTTGCCGCCATGATAGGATCTTCTTCCGATATCGACATGGATGGAAAAATCTTATTCATTGAGGATGTACACGAATATTTGTACCGGCTGGATGAAATGCTGTGGACCTTAGGACGAGCCGGAAAGCTGGACCGGTTGGCCGGCTTAGTGGTGGGTGGATTTACCCGCCTCAAATACGATCCTGAGGATCCTCCGTTCGGCCAGGAGATTGATGAGATTATCTTTGATCAGGTAAGAGCTGCCCGCTTCCCTGTGTGCTTTGGTTTTCCAGCGGGACATCAGTTTGATAACTTTTCTCTCCGGTTAGGTATGCCCCACCGGCTTCTGGTGACAGCAAAGGGAGGACTGCTGCAGGAGCGATAAATCACGGTCCTAACAATGAATCCAGCACTTTTCGGTAGGGAAGAATAAAGCTTTCCTCATGTCTTATCGACTCTTCACCTGTCACAAATCTGTCTCCCGGTTTCAATAGACTGCGTAGTTGTGCCGCCTGTTTTGTGGTAAGACGCCCGTCTACGGCGTCCTGCAAGATCATGACCGGCACTGTAGTTCGCGCAATGAATTGGTATACGGGAAAATGATACCTCAGCATCCAGCTGAAAGGATATATCGGAAGATATCTCTTCAGCTCGGCATCCATGCTGTAAAAGGGATTCTCCACCACCACAGCTTTGCAGGGATAAAGGGAAGCAATTTGGGTGGCGAATGCCGCTCCCAAGCCCCGGCCGTAGAGGATAATGCTGTCGGCCTTAAAAAAGCTCTCTGCAAGCTTATACGCCACGGCTGCATCTTGATAAAGGGCCATTTCGCTCATGGGTCCCGTACTTTTTCCGAACCCGGGATAATCCAGGGCCAGTACTTCGTAGTCGTGCGTCAGAAAGTAGGAGATATAGTCTGAAGGCTCGATGATATTTTCGTCGTTGTCATGGAAATATACGACTATTCCCCGCGGATGCGCCGTGGTAGCGAGCAAGGCACTCAGCCGGTCGGTGTCGTTTAGCCGAAGATCGTATTCGCGCCAGGCTGCCGGTAAGCTAAGGGGCTGCCCGGCCGGAAGCTTTCGAGGTTTGAAGAGGAACTTTTCCTGGTAACGATAAACCACTATGCCTCCCACCAGATATAGAAAGATGAACAGGTAAACGAGGGTGAATATCTGTCGCCGGGTTAAGTGCATAGGTTATCACAGGTTAAAGGGAATCAGTCGTCCGCAAAGGTAGGTGATCTGCCTTACTTGCGGGAAAAACCGGTCCGACGGGCCTGGCTCAAGAAATCTCTGCTTCGACAGGCAAGGGAAACTCCATTTCAAATGTGCTGCCCTTACCGGGGGCACTGTCTACGCGAATTTTTCCTTCATGGGCATCCACTACTGCTTTGACGTAGGCAAGGCCGAGTCCGAAGCCCTTGACGTTGTGCAGATTCCCGGTATGAGCCCGATAGAATTTTTCGAATATACGGGCCTGAGTTTCCCGGTTCATCCCAATGCCATTGTCCGATACGCTGATGACCAGATTTTTCTTATGGTTGGAGGTGTGGATGATGATCTGCGGATGAATATCTGAGTATTTGAGCGCATTGTCCAGCAGATTGGAGATCATATTGGAAAAGTGAACCTCGTCGGCATTCAGGAAATGCTGTGTGGCTTCCAGATGCAGTTGGATCTCTCCTCCCCGGTCTTTAAGTTGCAACTCCAGATTTTGCACATCCCGAGTAATGATCTCATGAATATCGACTTGTTTCGGATTGAGTCGCACTTCCTGACGGTCAAGCAATGCGGACTGCAAGATCGTTTCCACTTGCCGGTGCATTCTTTTGTTCTCCTCTTTGATGATGCCACTGAAATACCTGATCTTTTCCCGGTCCCGTACTACCTTGTCATTTCCTATAGCGTCTACGGCCAGGGATATTGTGGCTAACGGAGTCTTGAATTCATGGGTCATGTTGTTAATAAAGTCCGACTTGATCTCCGAAAGCTTCTTTTGCCGCAACATGGCAAAAACCGTGAGCGCAAAAGCCGTAATGATGATCAGCGTGAACAAGATAGAGCCGCTGATGATCCAGCCCATAGACCGCAGAATGTATACATAAGAATCGGCCGGGACGATCAGATAGAGGACTTCGCGGTTTATATTCATGAAGCTGCTGATCGATGACTGATCGTCCACCAGGTATGTGATGAATTGCTTATGGTTGGCCGAATCGCTGAAAGCCTGAGGGAATCCCTGGGAATACAATTCGTAGTTGGAGACAATGGGACCCTTGGTGATTACGGCAAACTGGAAAGGAATATGGAACCCTTCATTACGCAGGTTTTCGTCAATGATCCCGTATATTTCCTTGAGGGTATAGCGGTCTGAGACAGGAATAAGTTGACTGGGCGAAAAATTCCTCCAGATGCTTCCCATCATGGCACTTCCGCTTCGAGACTGTGCGGGAGACTCCGGATGTCTGTCTTTGACCAGATCCATGCGGACTGCATCGAGCGCCTGAAGCATGCGTTGGTCATATTGCTCCTTGCGCATTAGGATCGCGTTCTTTATCCAGCTGATCTGTATAAAGATGATTCCTGTAAGCGATAGTGTGATTAACACTACGATCCAAGGGAATAGCTTCTTCATCGTTACAAAGTTAACCTCCTTCGGTCCCCTTCGGCGGCACTGCTTCTTAGAGCATGCTAATTTAACGTTCTTTTAACGCAAGTCGAAGTCCTGATCCCGGCGGTCTTACAGCCACTTTTTCCGATATCATGTGCTGAACAGTTGTTATACAAAGAAAAATTCGATATATTTGATTAGTGTTGCATGAAGACAAACATAGCGCGGCGTTCCGCCAGGAGGAACCGGCTACGGGTAAAATACTGATTGCAGAACCTTTCTTAAAGGATCCTAATTTTACCCGCTCGGTCATTTTACTTTGTCAACATCAGGAAGCGGGTAGTTTTGGTTTTATCATCAATAAACTCTTTAGCCAGACACTCGATGACTTAATTCCCGAAACCCATGCGGAAGACACGCCTGTCTATTTCGGAGGGCCTGTACAGCTTGATACGGTACACTTTATCCATCGTGTTCCCGAGTTGATTGAGGGGGGCCTGCCTGTGGTACCAGGTGTGTATTGGGGCGGTGATTTTGAACGAGCGGTTGAGCTACTCCGTCTGGGATTAATTCACCAGACACAAATTAAATTCTTCATCGGTTACTCTGGTTGGGAAGAAGGCCAGCTGGCCCACGAATTAAAAGAACATTCCTGGATCGTTTCTTCGGTGAATCAGGCTTTATTGTTTGATGAGGAGGAAAGTAAGGTATGGACGACGTCCCTGCGCTCCATGGGAAGTGAATTTGCTGCGATGGCTAACTATCCGGTGGATCCCTCTCTCAATTGATACAGCCCTATTTTGCCGTGGTGGGTACCGCCCCTTCGACCAGTACCGTAGCATGGTTCGCCAGCACTTCTATAAAGCCTCCTTTGATGTTGTAAAAGGAAAAATTGGCCTTATCATTAAGTACCTTCATCTTCCCTGGCTTGAGGGCCGCCACCAAGGGAGCGTGGTTTTCCAGTACTTCAAAAAAGCCATCGATGCCCGGCAGCTGTACGCCATAGACCTGGCCTCGGAATACTTTTCTTTCCGGAGTATAGATTTCGAGTTGCATTGTTTGCCTGCGGGCTTTTATTGCTTAAAAATCGGATTTCGTCGGATGATGCCCCATTAGCTTTTGGCCGCCTGTTCCAGCAGTTTCTTCCCTTTCTCAATGGCGTCGTCAATCGTACCTACCAAGTTGAATGCCGCTTCCGGATATTCGTCCACTTCTCCGTCCATAATCATGTTGAACCCGCGAATTGTTTCTTCTATGGGAACCAGCACACCTTTCAGTCCGGTAAACTGTTCTGCTACGTGGAAAGGCTGGGAAAGGAATCTTTGTACCTTCCGGGCCCGTGCCACGACCAGTTTATCATCTTCACTCAGCTCATCCAGGCCGAGAATGGCAATAATGTCCTGCAATTCTTTATATCGCTGAAGGATTTGCTTGACCCGCTGGGCGCAATTGTAATGTGCATCGCCGACAATGGCCGCCGTCAGGATCCGGGAAGTGGAGTCCAGGGGATCCACCGCCGGATAAATGCCCAGGTCAGCGATCTTACGGCTTAATACGGTGGTGGCATCCAAATGCGCAAATGTGGTAGCCGGGGCCGGATCGGTCAGGTCATCTGCCGGTACATACACCGCCTGCACCGAGGTAATCGATCCGTTCTTGGTGGAGGTAATGCGTTCCTGCATCAACCCCATTTCGGTGGCCAGCGTAGGCTGATATCCCACGGCAGAGGGCATACGACCCAATAACGCAGATACCTCGGACCCTGCCTGGGTAAAACGGAAAATATTGTCGACAAAGAACAGAATATCCCGGCCTCCTGTGGCAGAGCCGTCTCCGTCGCGAAAATATTCCGCTACGGTAAGGCCGCTCAGCGCAACCCGGGCACGGGCGCCGGGAGGCTCGTTCATCTGCCCAAATACAAAAGTAGCTTTGGAATCCTCTAGTTCCTTCATGTTAACGGTAGACAGATCCCATCCTCCTTCTTCCAGTGACTTGATGAATGCATCTCCGTATTTAATAATTCCTGCTTCGATCATCTCACGCATCAGATCGTTTCCTTCGCGAGTCCGTTCTCCCACCCCGGCAAATACCGATAATCCTGCGTAAGCCTTAGCAATGTTATTGATCAATTCCTGAATCAGGACGGTTTTTCCCACACCCGCTCCACCAAACAGCCCGATCTTTCCTCCTTTGGCGTACGGTTCGATCAGGTCAATGACCTTTATTCCCGTATATAACACTTCCGATTCTGTGGCCAGATCTTCAAAAGCAGGTGCCTTCCGGTGGATGGAGTATCCGCCTTCTGCGGAAATAGGCTCCAAGCCGTCAATGGCTTCCCCGACCACGTTGAACAACCGCCCTTTGATCTTGTCTCCCACGGGCATCTTGATCGGTGATCCTTTGTCCTCTACTACCATGCCCCTAACCAGTCCGTCGGTGGAATCCATGGCCACGCAGCGGACACTGTCCTCGCCCAAATGCTGCTGGGTTTCCAGGACCAGTTTCTGCCCGTTTTCACGGGTGACTTCCAGCGCGTTGAATATCTCGGGCAGGCTAGTCTCTCCTTCGAAATAGACATCCACCACGGGACCGATAATTTGCTTGATCTTACCTGTATTAGGCATAGTAGAAAATATTTATATGAGTAATTTTGGGTGTCTCTTCCAGAATTTTGCGCAAAGGTAATAGAAAAAGGGTAAAATTCCACCGCGGAATCCGGATTGTTTTCGGGGAAATTATTGACGGCCCCATGGGGTGACTTTGAGGGCCGGCATTCGTTTTTTTCTTTTGGAATACTGTATCTTACGGGGCATTTTTTCCCTTTCCCCGGGGAAAATTATCCGTCAATAAAGCCGAACATTGAAGTCTGTACACCAGATCATTTTAGATGAGTATTTTGAGCCCACTATCGGCAAGGCGGTCCGGGTGATGCTCGCCCTGGTGTTGCCCTTGCTATGGGGTATGATGAGTGGTCATGTGGGTCCTGCGGTATGGATTGCCATTACCGCACAGGTCCTTTCCTCGGTAAATATACGGGGGGCATATCCCTTGAAACTTTTGATCCTTTCCGGGGCGGTGCTGGCCTGCAGCGTTGCCGCTGCGCTGGGCGTATTGATGGGCAGCCAGTGGATTGCCGCTTCGCTGCTCATGATGGTGTTGGCCTTTTTGGGAGGTTTCGTGCGTCAGAGCGGGGACCATGGACCGGGCATTACCATTGCCGTGTTACTGCTTTACCTGCTTTGCCTGGATAGCCCGGGAGCATGGACTGATGCAGGGAATATGTTTTTGTGGGTATTTGAAGGGGGCGTCCTGGCGCTCATCTCCACGCTGGTAGCCTGGGCGTTTGTGCCGTTCAGCCCTTTTCGCCGTTCGGTAGCGCTCACTTGGAAAACCCTGGCCGAGTGGCTTCGGATATTTGCCTTGCAGGTGGAAGAACCCGAACAGGGTGACCAGGTCAACACCCTGGATGAGAAGGAATTGGCGCTGCGCAGTGAATTGCAGGAATCCATGGAGACGTTAAGCCGTCAACAAGCCCTGGCCCACGCGCGGCAAAATCGTTATTCCTATCAATTGGTGGAATTACGGCGGCTTGTCTCTGAGGCGGGAACCAGCGTGTCTTCTTTACGAACGCTGTTGGAGACCATGCGGGGCAATCCTTTGTTTCCGGCTAAATCATTCCGGTATGTCCTGGAGACGCTGAGTCAGGCGGCGCACCGGATGGGTATTTGTATCGTGACACACCGCCCAGAGGATGCCTATACGGTCCGCCTCAGCATAGAGCGTTTATCCCACAGCATTTCCTTTTTTCTCAAGCAACTGTCTGAAAAGGGCGGGGCCGAGATAAAGGGTGTCTTTGAGCCTCCCCTGATCCATCTTCAGGCACGTTTGAATGAGGCTCTTGATATTTTGGATCGGTCCACCGGACGTTCAGGGCGAATGATGTTCTTTCTGCACAATTTTCTGACTGGCATGACCATTCCACAAAGAGTTCCTTGGGTGCGGTTCGAATTTAATACCCGCTCCTTTACGTTTCGGTTCTCTCTTCGCCTGGCACTCGGTATGGGTATTGGGATTGCGCTATACAAGTATTTCCATATTCCTCATGGCTACTGGATCGCCATGACGACCATGATTGTCCTGCAGCCCGAGTTCGGAAGCACGATCACCAAAGCCCTTGACCGTGTTAAGGGAACGGTATCGGGGGCAGTCGTCGGATCACTGCTTTTTTTGATTCCGCTGCCACTGGCTGTCAACATCATGCTGGTAGCTATCTGTGTGTTTTTTATGACCTATTTCGTGCTGCGTAATTACGCGGTAGCGGCTTTTTTCATCACCGTCATGGTAATCGCATTGTTTCATCTGCTGGAGCCTGTAACCTGGCAACTGGGTGGGATACGGGTGTTGAATACCTTAGCGGGATGCAGCCTGGCATTGCTCGGAGGTTTTGCCTTCTGGCCTCTGTGGGAGCGGCATCGCTTTCCCGCGTTGATCCGGGAGGCCGTAAGCGCGAATCAGCAGTATCTGACTGTGATCCTGGATGCATTGAGAGAGGGTCGTCCAAGGACCTTTAATGAATTTGTCAAACGGCGGCGGGAGGCTGAACTGACCAACCATAACGCTTTTTTAAGCCTGCGGCGGATGGAAAACGAGCCTCAACATGAAAGAAAAGGTCTCCGCTTCTTTTTCATCCTGGAGGGGCATAGCATCCGCATCACCCGGATGCTCAATACACTTAACCAACAGATCCGGACCGCGCCCGTTACGGTGGCGGCACTTCGGGACGGCGTTTTCCAACATCAACTTACATCTCTGATGGAGCGAGTTTGCGAGGAGCTGAAAGAAGAACACGGTGCTGGTCCCCGCAAAGACCTCCGGGCCGAAGAGACACAGGGAATTTTCCAGATATTGGACAAACGCAAAGACGAAGACCAGCACGCGGATCCGACCACGCTGGGACTGTTGGAACGCATCGCCAAAGAAGTCGTGGGCATGTACTATACGGTACAGCGGATCAGACAACCTGAGGTGTTCTAAGGCATCCTCAGGGAGAGGTGGCTACACATTGATACGGATCGTTATCTCCCGGTGACACCTTTTTGTCCCTGGACCAGCAAAAATTCATTTCCTGGCTCGTAATCCGGGAAAGTTGAAGTTTCAGGCTCATCCCCCGCCGGCTGTCAGCCACCGGGACGGTCTTGGCCGATTTGGCGTTAATGCGGCCCAGATTAACGGGCGTCGACCGGAACATCTTTCCGTTGGCCCGGTAATACTGCACTACGGCTGTCACATCATCCAGCGGGAATTCTGTGTCATTGCGGACGATGATCCGGGCTCCCTTGATCCCCCCTAACAGCCCCGTTTTGTAATCGTTGAAAGCAGCGTGAATGTAATTGGTCCAATTCTGTCTGAAATATTTTTTTTGGTCTATGAACGTGCCTTTAAGCCGGGGGGCATCTTCCCGCGCCTCGCGGATTTGCTGCAGTCCCTGCGTCATCTGAAGGTCTTTTTGCTGAAGTTCACGCAGGTGGGTGGCCAAACTATAATTAGCCTGAAGGGTTTTTTTATAGAGCCGGCGCTGATTGCGGTACATGACAAAAAGTGCAATAATCGCAAAGAGGGCTAGAATGGGCAGTACATACTTTCGGAACATGCTTGTAAAGCCGCAAAAATGATGCAATATTTCTACCCGATCAAGGATATGGAGGTCCTTCACCCAGGTCACGCCGAAATAGGGGGCAAAGAATTATTGGCTAAATTTGTGTATCATAAAGAAGATGGCCCCTGAGACGCCTGGCTTTTCTGATGTGCCTGGGCGAACTGGGCTGGACCGGCTCCGGGCCGCCTTGTAGCTTACCGATATTTGAACTGTTGAACCATAAAACCAATCACATGACCACTACATTCAATGATGCGACCACCCAGGAAATCGATCAACTCATGGAAAAATCCTGGGAGGCTTTTCTGGCTTACCGAACCTTACCCTTACGGGCACGCGCTGAATTTATGCGCGCCATTGCGCTCGAATTGGAGGAAATCCGTGGCAAGGTAGTGCCCGTCGCGATGGAAGAGACCCAATTGCCCGAGGGGCGTTTGCAGGGGGAGCTTAACCGGACCATTTTTCAGTTAAATAACTATGCCGCCGCTGCCGAGCATGGAGATTGGCTGGAAGCCCGCATTGATACTGCCAAGCCAGATAGAGAACCCGCACCCAAACCGGATTTGAGAAAAATGTTGGTGCCACTGGGGCCGGTCATCGTGTTTGGGGCCAGCAATTTTCCCTTCGCTTATTCCACGGCAGGGGGAGATACCGCTTGTGCTTTTGCTGCGGGATGTCCTGTGGTCATCAAGGCCCATCCGGCGCATGCACAAACTTCAGAAATTGTGGCTTCGGCGGTGTTTGCAGCCGCACGGAAGACGGGCATGCCGGAAGGAATTTTTGCCCATGTACACGGGGCGTCGTTTGAGACGGGTAAGGCACTGGTCATGCATCCCAGGACCAAAGCTGTAGGATTTACCGGTTCACTGGCGGGCGGAAAGGCATTATTTGACATGGCCAACCAGCGAAAGGAACCTATCCCGGTTTTTGCCGAAATGGGCAGCATCAATCCAGTTTTCTTGCTTCCTGAAAAAGTAAAACAGGATGCCGAACAGGTGGCTCGGCAATATGCTGCCTCCATCACACAGGGAGTGGGTCAGTTTTGTACCAACCCCGGATTGATTTTCGGACTGGACAATGAGGATCTGGATCGGTTCAGCCGATCCTTAGTTCAAGCGCTGCAAGAGGTGGCCCCCGCAAAGATGCTCCATCCTGGTATCGCCAAAGCCTACGCGCAGAAAAGAGCGGCGGCACTTCAGCAGCCGGAGGTGCAGACGGAGACCCTGGCCAATGGGACTGAGACGACTGAGGGGCTGCCCACCCTCGCCTCAGCTACCGCCACCGCTTTTCTGAATAACCCTGTATTGCATCAGGAAGTTTTTGGTCCTTATTCTCTGCTGATCCGTTGCAAAACTATGGAACAGATGTATGAGGCAGCCCTAAAAACGGAAGGGCAGCTTACCTGTACGCTGATGGCCACGGAGGGTGATCTGCAAACCTATCCAGAAATTTTCTTACAGGCTCAGCAAATTTGCGGGCGTGTGATTTTTAACGGAGTGCCTACCGGCGTGGAGGTATGCTTGTCCATGCAACATGGGGGACCTTACCCCGCGACTACGGATAGCCGGTTCACTTCGGTGGGCGCAGATGGCATCAAGCGTTTTGCCAGGCCCCTGTGTTTTCAAGGTTTTCCTGACGCCCTGCTTCCCCCAGAATTGCAGAATCAGAACCCGCTGGGCATTTGGCGAACGGTCGATGACGTACTCACCCAGGCGCCGCTCTGAACGGAGGTGGCTTTTGGCTTACCCTCCTGCATAGGATACAGATGTGGACTATGGCGCACGCTGAGGCCGCATATAGTGAGGTGAGTATGTCGTATCTTTGGCATCACCGCAGGGTCCGGGCAGCGGTCAGGAACATTCACATAATCAATATCTCCATATATGGCCTCACTTATTACGGGAATTCATCACGTGACCGCTCTGGCCAGCGATGCGCAGGGTAATCTGGACTTCTATGCAGGTGTTCTGGGACTTCGTTTTGTAAAGAGAACTGTGAATTTCGATGCTCCCGAGGTATATCACTTTTATTATGGGGATGAGCAGGGCAATCCCGGCAGCATCCTGACGTTTTTTCCTTATCAGGGGCTGGTCCGGGGCAGGCATGGCAAAGGCATGCTTAATACCACTGCATTTTCGGTACCGGTTTCCTCTCTTGATTTCTGGCTCCGGCGGCTTAAACAGTTCCAGATATCGTACAAGGCACCGCAGGACCGTTTTGACCAGGAGACCGTGGTATACTTTGAGGATCGTGACGGCCTGGGATTGGAGCTCGTGTTCAATGATCGGGACACGCGAAAGGGGTTCACTTATGGAAATATTCCGGCCGAACATGCCATTCGCGGATTTTATCACGTGGAAATATGGGAAGAAGGATACGAACGCACCGCTGGCCTGCTCACTGAACAGATGGACCACAAGCTGATTGCCACGCAAGGGAACCGTTTTCGGTTTGCCGCTTCTGACCTTCCGGGAAATTATGTCGATATCCTGTGTTCTCCCGATAGTATGCGTGGACTTTCCGGAAGCGGAACGGTGCACCATATTGCCTTTGCCACCGCCGACCGGGTGAGTCAGGAAGAGGTGAGGACAAAAATTATTACCCGTATGCTGAATCCGACACCTGTCATCGATCGGGATTACTTCACTTCGGTATACTTTCGTGAACCCGGCGGGGTATTGTTTGAGCTGGCTACCAGTGGGCCGGGATTTGCCATTGATGAGCCCTTGGAACATCTGGGGGAATCACTGAAATTACCCGCCCAGTATGAGCCTTATCGCCAGCAGTTGGAAAAGAACCTGACACCTATAAAACTGGATCATGCCCGTTTCCAATGAGGCTCACCAATACCGGGTCAGGTGGAGTGGGCCGGAGAAAGGCCGCGCTTCCCGGGCCCTTATCCTGCTGCACGGACGTGGGGCCGACGCGGAGGGGATATTATCGCTGGCCGCATATCTCCCGGTGGAAAAATTCACATTAGCGGCACCCCAGGCTACCAATTATACCTGGTATCCTTACTCATTTCTGGCCCCTCCCTCTGAGAATGAGCCATGGTTATCCTCTGCACTGCGTCTATTGGCCCAGCTCACCGACGAATTGGTTGCGGCTCAGGTTGATTACTCGCAAATCTACTTTCTCGGTTTCTCTCAGGGGGCCTGCCTGATGTTGGAATTTGCCGCACGTAATGCCCGCCGTTATGGAGGGCTGATCGCGTTGTCCGGAGGATTGATTGGAGACAGGCTCTATCCGGAAAATTATCAAGGAGACTTTTCAGGCACTCCGGTATTTATAGGCAGCAGTGATCCTGATTCTCACGTCCCTGCACAAAGAGTGAGGGAAAGTACCCTTCAACTCACCGCCATGCGTGCTGGCGTGACCGAACGGTTATACGATCATATGGGACACCGCATTTCTCCCGAAGAAATAAAGGAAGCGGCCAGGATTCTTTCCGGCGATCATTCGGGTGTCGTTTAAACCTGCAAGCCCGTCTTTGACTTCCTTTAGGTACTGGCTGCATTTAGCAGCGCCAGGGCATCAGGATCGAGCTTAAGGGTCGCGCCAGCCACAAGTTCTTCCAATTGCCGGATACTGGTCGCACTCGCAATGGGGGCTACTACCTGCGGCTGGCTGAGCAGCCAGGCGATCGATATCGCTGCCTGAGAGGTTTGATAACGCTTGGCTACGGCGTCCAGGACTTCTAATATCCGGTATCCCCGTGCGTTCAGGTATTTTTTCATGCCTTCTCCGCGGGCACTTTTTGTGAAGTCTGCTTCGGACCGATATTTACCCGTCAAAAATCCGCTGGCCAGCGAGTAATAGCTCAGGACGCTGATCGTGTTTTCCCGGCACAAATCCAGCAGCTCGTTTTCAAACGGCTGGCGGTCGTAGAGATTATAGCGCGGCTGCAGAGACTGGTACAAGGGATAGCCATGCTCCCTGCTGATCTGCAAAGACAAGCGTATGCGGTCAGCCGAGAGATTGGAGGCGCCGATCACCCTGACTTTTCCTTCCCGGATCAGGCGGTCATATGCTCGGAGCGTTTCTTCCGGTGAGGTATCCGGGTCATCATAGTGAGATTGGTACAGATCAATATAATCGGTTTGCAGTCGGCGCAGCGAAGTCTCTACTTCCCGGAGTATATAATCCGCCGAAAGGTCCTTTTTGCCACTGCCCATATCCCCGCCTACTTTGGTGGCGACAATGATGTGGTCCCGCTTTCCCCGCTGCTTAAGCCATTTGCCCAGGATGGTTTCTGATTCGCCACCCACATGGCCGGGAACCCAACGCGAATAAGTGTCTGCGGTGTCGATGAAATTAAATCCCTGGTCTATAAAGGCATCTAAGAGGCGGAAAGACTGTTTTTCATCTACAGTCCACCCAAATACGTTTCCACCGAAGCAGAGTGGAGCGACTTGAAGGGCAGAAGTGCCGATTGGTCGTTTTTGCATGGAGGTATTTTAACTGATGAGTAAATTAGGGAAGCGGGGCTCCCTGGAACACTATAACAGACGTGGGATTTCTTTGTTCGCCCCGGTATGCGACAAACCACTTTATCGCCCGATCCTGGCGGCATATATATTTTGCCGGCCAAACCGGGAAAGTCTGGTCTGCAATTTTTCAATGGTGTGATAACCAAGCGGACTGAACAACCCATGAAGCGCTTTGAATGGCACGGGGAAAGGATTCCACCGATTTATGGGGATTTCCGTATCATATTCCACCAAAAGAAAACTTCCTCCCTTCTTTAAAAGGCGGCGGAGCCTCCCGAGCAATGTAGCTTGTGAGGCAATAAAATGCAAGGAATTGGCCATCAGCAAACCATCCAGGGGACTCACATCGAGTGGCTGTAGAAAGAAGTCCTGCTGCCGCGTTTCGATCCGGGTTCCGTGGTGAAGGGTCGGGAAATTTGGGTCTATGTGACGGTCTACCGCATAAATGAGGCTATTACGTGGCAGTAGCTCAGCCAAAGCCCTGGTGAAGAGTCCTGATCCACACCCCAGGTCGGCCCAAACGGCGGGTATACCTGCATGTGACAATGCATCATGTCTAATGAGGGATTTAGCTTCTGTAAGTTCCATGATGTTTGGGCCAGGGGCGACCAGGCCTGCCACCTGAACCCTAAAGGTAGGAGAACCCTGCGAAAGGATTTTTTTTAATCGGATAGGTGAAAACAACCAGCGGGCTGGTGCATTCCCGTTGATTCCATTATTTTTGCCCAAAATAGCCGTATGCAGCTGATATCTGTCCAAGACAAGGCCACCCACCGTCGTTTTATAGAGGTACCGGTCCGGATCCATCGGGATAACCCTGAGTGGATCCGTCCCTTGGATAAGGATATTGACGAAGTGTTTGATCGGGAAAAGAATAAGCTGTTCCGCCGAAAAGACAATCAGTGCGCCCGATGGATTCTGCAAGATGATGCGGGAAAGGATGTGGGACGAATTGCGGCCTTTATTAATAGGAAATACAGGTCTCCGGGGGATGACTGTCCGGTAGGAGGCGTGGGCTTCTTTGAATGTATCGACGATCAGCAAGCTGCCAACCTGTTGTTTGACCAGGCCCGCGATTGGTTGTCAGGTTATGGCATGGAAGCTATGGACGGACCAATCAATTTTGGAGAACGGGACCGTTGGTGGGGTTTGCTGGTAGAAGGTTTTCATGCTCCATTATATTGCATGAATTATAATCCGCCCTATTATCAGTCCTTATTCACCCGTTATGGGTTCCGCCCGTTCTTTGAGCAGATTTGCTTTTCTTTGAAAGTGCGCAACAGATTGAAGGAGAAGTTTTACGAGCGACATCATCAAATAGCGGCCAATCCAGATTTTCATGCCGCCCATTTCCGCAAAAAGCAGGCTGATAAATTTGCCCAGGATTTTTGTACCGTATATAATAAGGCCTGGGCAGGACATGGCGGCAATAAAACGATGGAACTTCGCCAGGCAAAACAAATCATGGCGAGTATGAAGCCGGTGATTGATGAAAGCCTGATCTGGTTTGCTTACTATCAAAATCAACCCATTGGCTGCTGGCTGAATCTTCCTGATCTGAATCTGTGGTTCCGGCATTTACATGGCAAGTTTGGCCTTTGGTCGAAGTTGAAATTTCTGTGGATAAAGCGTTTTGGCAAATGCGACCGCTTTGTAGGGATTGTCTTCGGGGTGGTTCCGGAATTTCAGGGTAAGGGAGTGGATGCGTTTATGATTATCGAAGGCGCTAAACGCATTCAGCAGGAAATGAAATACCAAGATTATGAAATGCAATGGATCGGGGACTTCAATCCCAAAATGATCAATATAGCTGAAAATTTGGGTACGATCCGAAGCCGCAAGCTGATCACATATCGGTATCTTTTTGACCGCAATAAGGAATTTAAGCGGCATCCTGTATTGTCCTGATTGTCCCGCGTCCCCCAAAATCCTGTCCGAAAAGTTACTTATCTTAGCGTGAAGATGGAAAATTTTGTTGTTTCTGCTCTAAAATACCGACCCCAAACCTTTGACACGGTGGTGGGACAGTCTCCCATTACGACGACCTTAAAAAATGCAATCCGAAACAACCAGCTGGCGCATGCATTCCTGTTTTGCGGCCCACGCGGCGTGGGTAAAACTACTTGTGCACGGATTCTGGCCAAGACCATCAATTGTGAAAACCGGACAGAGGAAGGAGAAGCCTGTAACCAATGTGCCTCTTGTCAAAGCTTTAACCACGGGCAATCCTTCAACATTCACGAGTTGGATGCCGCCTCCAACAATTCCGTGGAAGATATCCGCACCCTGACCGAGCAGGTACGTTTTGCGCCTCAGGCAGGTAAATATAAGGTGTATATCATTGATGAGGTACACATGCTCAGTGCATCGGCTTTTAATGCCTTTTTAAAGACCTTGGAGGAGCCTCCTTCCTATGCGGTGTTTATCCTTGCTACGACGGAAAAACACAAGATACTTCCAACGATCCTGAGCCGCTGCCAGATTTTTGATTTTCGTCGGATTACGATCCAGGACACGGTGGACCACCTGCAGGAAATTTGTGACAAGGAAGCGATCAAAGCAGATCCGGATGCGCTCCATTTGATTGCTCAGAAGACGGAAGGCTGCATGCGGGACTCCCTCAGTACCCTGGATAAGATTATCAGCTTCACCAACGGAGACCTGACCTATAAGAATACGCTGGAACACCTTAATATTCTGGATTATGATTTTTATTTCAGGGCTCTGGATGCCCTGGAACGGCAGGATGCCGGTGCCGGATTGTTGCTGTTTGACGAAATTCTGCATAAGGGATTTGAAGGAGATGACTTTCTGGACGGACTAGCCGGTTTTATTCGCGATTTGCTGGTCGCTCAAGACCCTCAGGTTGTTCATCTGCTGGAGGTCCCGGACAATATGAAGCCCAGATACGAGAAGGCTGCCAAGGGGTGCGATGCGGCCTTTCTGGTCTCGGCCCTCAGTCTGCTCAATGAGGCGGGCATTCAATACAAAACTGCAAGAAATAAGCGGCTGGTGGTGGAGATGTGTTTAATACGGCTGAGTTATTTGCAGCAGGCTGTGCAGTTGATTGCCGATGAACGGACGGGTGCAGTATCAAAAAAAAAACTGACCGATCCGCTGACTAAGCCTCAGCCTCTTCGCCCTCCGTTGCCACGAGCTACACTGCGCATAGAGGAGGAAGTGCCGGTAAAGGCTAAGCCGGAAATAACCGAATCCTTGGCCTCTGCGGTATCTGCTTCCGGCGAGAGGCTGGCTCCTACACCGCTAACCCCTCAGGTGGCCACAGCTGCGACACCCGGTTCATCTGTCCCCAGCAAAGAGACCGCCCGGCCAGCCAGGAGTTCTGGAAAGACGGATATTTTTCAGACTTCTGGCAAACTTGACCTGGGCAATATCAGGCAGAAACTGGAAGTGCGAGAACACGCCGAAGCCGCTCAGGCTTCGGAGGAGGTGCCGCCGTTTTCGATACAAACCGTGGACACATTATGGAAGGCTCATATTGAAGCCCTGAAGGCAGCCAGTCAGTTACAGATCGCCACCCATCTGGAGATGGCGGTGCTTTCGGCAGGGGGACCTCTTGAAGTCGTGATCACTTGCCGCAGTCCCCTGCACAAGACTTTTGTAGATGATGAAAAGTTGCTATTTGCCGAAAAATTGAAGGAACATTTTCACAATCCAGCCATTCAGGTCCTGGTGCAGGTGGACGAATCTCTGCAGAAGCGGGACCGGGGTCCCAAAGTGCTGACCCAACGCCAGCAATTGGAAGAAATGCTTAAACAATATCCTCTTATCCAGGAACTCAAGCAAAACCTGAAATTGGACTTGGGTTAGTCCATGGACCTCGTTTTTGCATATGAGACCATTAAAATGAGTTTTTTCAGTACTTTTGGCAAAATTTTCAAGCGGATTTTAGCAAAGTTATTTTTATGGCTGATGTAATACGAATGCCCCTTTTGAGTGACACCATGAAAGAAGGTGTAATTGCGGAATGGCATGTGAAAGTAGGGGATAAGATTAAGTCTGACGATGTAATTGCCGAAGTGGAAACCGATAAGGCCACCATGGAGGTGATTCCCTATGTCGAAGGGACCCTGCTCTACATTGGCCCCAAAAAGGGAGAAGCAGCCAAGGTCAATGAGATCATTGCCATCGTCGGAAAGCCGGGAGAGGATTACAAGGCCCTGCTGGAGTCGGCGGGCGGAGAAACCGGAGACACTACGACAGATGAGTCGCAGACACAGGAAAAGTCGGAGAAAGCCGGCGAAAATAAAAAGCAGGACGCTCCTGCCGTAGATGGAAAAGCCCTTCAGGAAGCCCAGAAGAACACCACGGTGATCCGGATGCCTCTGCTCAGCGATACCATGAAGGAAGGAAAGATTGTCGAGTGGAACAAGCAGGTAGGCGATAAAGTGGCTTCTGATGATGTACTTGCCGAAGTGGAGACCGATAAGGCTACCATGGAGGTTATTGGATATGCAGAAGGCACGCTTCTGTATATTGGGGTAGACAAAGGCAATTCCGCCAAGGTTAATGACATTATTGCTATAGTGGGAAAAAAGGGCACCGACGTGCAGCCTATTTTGGATGCGGAAAAATCGACTACGACCGAGGCTTCCGCGGACACGCCGAAAGCTGCAGAGCCGGCGGCCACTAAACAGCCTGAACAGGCGACTGCTCAGCCCCCCCGGTCTGAAGATGGACGAATCAAGGCCTCTCCGCTGGCCAAACGCCTGGCGGAAGAAAAAGGGATCCCTCTGGATCAAGTAACAGGCACCGGTGATGGGGGGCGTATTATTAAACGGGATATTGATAATTTCCAGCCTTCTGCCCAGCCTCAGGCCACATCTGCGGTACAGCCTTTCCAAGGGGCCACCGGCCAGGAGGGGTATCAGGATGTCCCGGCCAGCCAAATGCGCAAAGCGATTGCCCGCCGGTTAACCGAAAGCAAGTTTACCGCGCCGCATTTTTATCTGACCATTGAAGTCAACATGGATAATGCGATACGGACACGAAAGGCGCTCAATGAGATCAGTCCTGTCAAAATATCTTTTAATGATATGCTGATCAAGGCGGCGGCCACGGCCCTCAGACGTCATCCTGAAGTCAACAGCAGTTGGGTAGGAGATGTGATCCGTACCTATCAGCATATTCATGTGGGCTCTGCCGTAGCGATCGACGAAGGTCTCATTGTACCGGTGATCCGTTTTGCCGATCAGAAAACGCTGAGTCAAATTGCTTCCGAAGCGAAGGACCTGTACGAGAAGGCCAAAAACAAAAAATTGCAGCCTCAGGAATTTAGTGGAAATACTTTCACCATATCTAATCTGGGGATGATGGGAATTGACGAGTTCACGGCGATTATCAATTCTCCGGATGCGTGTATCCTGGCAGTGGGAAGCATCAAAGAAACGGTGGTGGTGAAAAACGGAGAATTTAAAGCGGCCAACATCATGAAGCTCACGATGAGTTGTGACCATAGGGTGGTGGACGGTGCCGTGGGGGCACGGTTCCTGCAGACACTGAAGACTTTCGTCGAGGATCCGGCGACTATGCTGGTATAACAAATCGGGGAGAGACGATTGCGGCAAAAAGGATGGCCTTCATGATGATAAGCTTGCAGAACCGGTTCTGCCTCTGTTAATTTACTAGCCTTACATGCGTGCTGTTATCCTGCATATCATCGATTTTTTTTATTTCCCTTTTTTAAGCCGGTGGATTCCGCACCGGACCTTTCGTTATCTCGCCTGCGGAGGATTTACTACGACACTTGATATAGGTTTGTTTTACGTATGCTACCATTTCATCCTGCAGGAGAAAATGCAGCATCTGTGGTTCTTTACCATCAGCGCCCCCATCGCTGCTTTTTTCATGGCTTTTTCGATCAGCTTTCCGACCGGATTCTGCCTGTCGAAATATGTAGTGTTTCCTGAGTCACAGTTAAAAGGCAAGACGCAGCTTTTCCGGTATGTCCTCATTGTCTGCTGCTGCATATCGCTCAACTACTTTTTTCTTAAGTTCTTTATCGAGATCTGCCATATATTTCCCACGGTTGCCAAAGTCTTTACCGCGCTGCTCGTAGCATGCTTCAGTTATCTGGCACAGAAACATTTCACCTTTCGCGTCAAGACAAACGCCTTGAAGCCAGATTCCATGACATCTTTGCAAGGTGCGGGCGATGGAGCTCCGGCAAACTCCTAATGGGCAAAAAAACATTTTCTGCAACGGGGCTCATAGACCTCCTGCTCCCCAAGCAGGACTTGTTCCTTTACCGGGGTCTTGCGATAAGAATAGTTGGCGAGATGTCCACATCGAACGCATATGGCATGTAATTTGGTGATATACTCAGCTTTAGCGAGTAAAAAAGGTATGGGCCCGAAGGGCCTGCCGCTATAGTCCATATCGAGGCCCGCGACAATTACCCGTAGTCCGTTGAGGGCCAGTTGGTCGCATACCTCTGGGAGATTCTCATCAAAAAACTGCGCTTCATCTATTCCCACCACTTCAATGTCTGGGCTGTGGTCTAATATTTGGGAGGAGTGCGTCAGGGGGATAGAAGTGATGCGGTTTTCATCATGGGACACAATATGAATATCATGATAGCGTTTGTCAACAGCAGGTTTGAATATGGCGAGGCGCTGATTGGCGATCTGGACCCGTTTCAACCGCCGGATCAGTTCTTCGGTCTTCCCTGAGAACATGGATCCACAGATTACTTCGATCCATCCGCGTTTTTCGCCGGTCAATACGGGTTCAATAAACATAATATTATTTTTGTTTGGTATACATTAAAAAAAACGTAACTTTACTTCCCTAAGGTACAATTGTTTACATAAGATTACTTTACACCCTTTGATAAGATGGACCAATCCCGCCCATTACACCGGCAGGCCGGGCCGTTTTTTTACAAAGAACGCAAATTTCAGTAAACCATTTTTTACCGTACTATGGAAAAGATCAGTGCCTTAATAGACAAACTGCAGGCGTTAAAAAATAACGGAGCTTCCCTGAACGATTTAGCCTATTATACTCAGTTGCTTTACGCTGAGCTCATGTGTGCTAAAAAGGCACCTGACAATGCGCAGCCAAGCACTCGAAAAAAAGTGGCTGTGATTATGCCGGGGCAGACACCCCAGGCGATGGTCACGTCAGAAAGAGCCACCATGCCTGTAGAGGAATATGCCTACGCGGAAGAACACGAATTGGTTACCGAACAGCAAGAGGCAGACAGGGAACAATCTGCCTCCTTGTTTTCTGGCAATCAAGAATATAGGTCCAGAGAGGCTTCCCACGCACAGGCCGTTTTTGAGACTCCGCCGGTCCCCCGGCAAGCTGTGGTGGCCCATCCTGCAGAGCATCCAGGCCGGGAACTCAACGAAATGATGGCTGAACAGGTACCATCATTAAATGACCGGCTGAAACGTCAGGAAGTCGAACTGGCCACTAAATTGACGGATTCTCAGGCGGTAGCAGACCTGTCCAAGGCGATCGGGGTCAATGATAAATTTCTTTTCATCAATGAGTTGTTTCGCGGCGATCGCAATATGTTTGATCGTTCGGTGAAGACCATCAATGGTTGTGGGGGGCTGGCCGAAGCCGAATATTGGATTGGCCGTGAATTGAAGATCAAACTAGGCTGGCAGGACACTAATCAGACTGTACAGCAGTTTTATCATTTGGTGAAAAAGCGCTTTTCCTCAATGTAATCTGTGATCCGGGCGGTCGCGCCGGTATGCGTTCGGACATAGTCTGCGCAAACCTTTCCCGCTGCCTTTTGCGCGTATTCCGTGGTGAGATCAGCCAGCCGCTGTTTCAGTGCTGCGCCGTTTCCGACAGAAAAAGCACCTCCATCAGCGATCAGGTCCCGGGCCTCTTTGAACTTTTCGTACCTCGGGCCAAAGACCACTGGCATGCCGCATACTGCGGCTTCAAGAATGTTATGAATGCCGTGGTCGAAGCCGCCCCCTACATAGGCCACTGCTCCGTATCGGTAGAGCGAAGACAGCATGCCAAGGTTGTCCACAATTAGTACCAACTTATCGGCGGCCTCCATGCCGGATTCCAATTGTGAGTAGCGTATTGCCCGGGTTTGATAGAGGCTTTCCAGTTGTTGTAGTCTCGTGCTAGTCACTTCGTGGGGGGCAATAATCCATTTAGGGAATAAAGACAGACAATTCTGCAAGTACCGTTCATCTGCAGGCCAGGTGCTGCCGGCGACCAGGGCAGGGTTTCCCTTCAGAAAAATTTCCACCGGGCGGATCTCCCTCGCCTTGGAGGCAATCTGGACCACCCGATCAAACCGGGTATCCCCGGTTACTGTCACCCGGTGAATCCCCATAGGCTCCAGGTAGCGTTTCGAGGCCTCATCTTGCACGAATAAATGATCGTAGACAAAGAGTAGTTTCCGGAAGGCCTTTCCGTACCACTGCAGAAAAAATTGATCCGGGCGGAATAGCGCTGAAATCAATAAGACAGGAATTTTCTGCGCCTGCAGACGCATCAAAATTCTCACCCAAAACTCGTACTTGACAAAAATCACCAACTTGGGTTTGACCAGTCCCACAAATCGATGCGCATTTCGGGGGGTGTCTAATGGCAGATAGCAGATATAGTCTGCCGCCGGATAGTGTTTGCGGACTTCGAAGCCCGAAGGAGAATAGAAGGTGAGCAGAATAAAAGCATCTGGATGGCGCGCTCTTAACGCATCTAGTATCGGACGTCCCTGTTCGAATTCTCCGAGGGAAGCACAGTGGATCCAGACGGTGGCCCCCTCTGGCGGTAATGCGCGCTGCAGATTCGGATACCAGTTCTTGCGGCCTTCCACCCATAAATGTGCTTTGGGATTAAAGGGTACTGCTATACGAATGAAAAATGCATAAACCCGGATAATTATATCATATACGAGAAAGGATAATGACATGGGATTTTTACGGTTAGCCCTTAGCCTTTAAGTTGTAAATTTGCGAACTTACATTAAAATGAGCAATTCGAATGGTTCCTATTCAGATGGTAGATCTAAAGCGGCAGTATCAAAGGATTAAATCCGAGATTGATGTAGCGATTCAAGAAGTGATTGATCATGCTGCTTTTATTCACGGACGACAGGAACAGGACTTTGCGGACAAATTGGCTGCATACCTTGATGTGAAAAAGGTCATTCCTTGCGCAAATGGCACAGATGCGCTCCAGATTGCTCTGATGGCCCTTGGATTAGCGCCTGGTGATGAAGTGATTACACCTTCCTTTACTTTTATTGCCACGGCGGAGGTTGTAGCGCTTTTGCGGCTAAAACCCGTTTTTGTGGACGTGGACCCGCAGACATTCTGCCTTGATATTTCGCAGGTGGAACGTGCGATTACCCCTCGAACCCGGGCTATTATTCCGGTACATCTGTTCGGCCAATGTGCTGATATGGAGGCATTGATGAATGTGGCCCGGAAGCACGCTATATATGTCATAGAGGACAATGCTCAGGCAATCGGCGGAGACTATGTGTTTTCTGACGGTCGGCGCCAAAAGGCGGGTACAATAGGGGATATCGGATGCACTTCGTTTTTCCCTTCAAAGAATTTAGGCTGCTTTGGAGATGGAGGTGCGCTGATGACCAATGATGACGCGTTAGCCTCCCGGATCGGGATGATTGCCAATCATGGGCAAAGCAAGCGTTACTACCATGATATGGTGGGATGCAATTCTAGGCTGGACAGTATCCAGGCAGCCGTGCTAGGAATTAAGCTAGATCATCTTGATGAATATATCCGGGCAAGGCGGAAAGCCGCTGCATACTATACCCGGTCTTTTAGTGGACATGATGATATTCAGGTTCCTTTTCAGGCGGAGTATTCCAGACATGTCTTTCATCAGTACACCATTCTGGTCCACAACGGGAAGCGGAATGCGTTGCATGATTTTCTTGCCCACAAGGATGTGCCTTCAATGATCTATTATCCGGTACCGGCCCATCAGCAAAAGATGTTTGAAGGAGTTGCCGGCCTGCCAGAAGTTATGCCCGTAACCGACCGGATCAAAGATGAAGTGTTATCCCTGCCTATGCACACAGAGCTTGATGAAGAGCAACTGCAGTATATTACTTCCTGTGTGCTGGAATTTTTTAATGCCGTATAGTGAAGAAAAGCACTTCTCCAGGTACTCTGCATATTTTCTATACATATGAAAAACTAAAATGATACACAGATGAAAATAACAATTGTCGGTACAGGATATGTAGGCCTGGTTACCGGAACGTGCTTTGCCGAAACCGGAAACCAGGTAATCTGCGTGGACATTGATGAACAGAAAGTCAAAAAGCTTTCTTCCGGCGAAATCACCATTTACGAACCGGGATTAGAAAAACTCTTTGAACGCAATCTAGGGGATAACCGTCTCAGCTTCACCACCGATCTGAAACGGGGTGTCCGAGAGTCCGACATTATTTTTCTGGCTTTACCCACCCCTCCAGGAGAAGATGGCTCGGCCGATCTTTCCTATGTGCTGGGAGTAGCAGAACAGATCGGTGGCTTGATTAATGAATATAAAATCATTGTCAATAAAAGTACTGTTCCGGTGGGAACGGTCGATAAAGTGCGGGAGTCAATTGCCAAAAAGGCCACGTGCTCTTTTGATGTGGTGTCCAATCCCGAGTTTTTGCGGGAAGGCGTGGCTGTAGAAGACTTTATGAAACCTGATCGGGTAATAATCGGGACCGCTTCTGAAAAAGCCAGGAAGATCATGGGGCAATTGTACGAGCCCTTTGTACGTCAAGGAAACCCGGTGCTTTTTATGGATGAAGCATCCTCGGAACTCACCAAGTATGCGGCCAATTCATTTCTCGCCACCAAGATTTCTTTTATGAATGAGATTGCCAATCTCTGCGAGCGTTTGGGGGCCGATGTGGATATGGTGCGCCGTGGAATGGGCAGTGACGGACGGATTGGAAAACGGTTCCTTTTTGCGGGGATAGGATATGGCGGGAGCTGTTTCCCCAAAGACGTTCATGCGCTGGTGAAATCTGCCAACCAGGTAGATTATGATTTCCGCATCCTGGATGCGGTAATGCAGGTAAACCATGATCAAAAGACCTTTCTGATGCCTAAGATCAAGGCCTACTTTGGCAACGACCTAAAAGGCAAACATTTTGCATTATGGGGACTGGCTTTCAAACCGAATACTGATGATATCCGGGAGGCTCCGGCGTTATATCTGATTGATGCCTTGTTGAAAGAAGGCGCCAGTATAACCACTTTTGATCCAGAAGCCATGCCGAACGTGAAGCGACTGGTTGGGGACAAAATTACCTATGTCAACAACGAATATGAATGTCTGAGGGGTGCCGACGCATTGATCATTGCTACAGAATGGAGCTTGTTCCGCACGCCAGATTTCGCACGGATGGCGGAAGAACTGAAGAACAAAGTCATTTTTGACGGCCGCAATCTCTTTAATCTTGACACAATGAATCAACTAGGGTATCATTATGAAAGCGTCGGTAGGAGAAAGATTGGATAACTTTTAATAATTTGCAGTAATGGCTCAAAAACGTGTGCTAATCACCGGCGCTGCCGGCTTCCTGGGATCGCATCTTTGTGATCGGTTTATCCGGGAAGGTTGTCGTGTTATAGCTATGGACAACCTGCTCACCGGAAATTTGAAAAACATTGAGCACTTATTCAAACTACCGGAATTCGAATTTGAGCATTATGATGTAACCAAATTTGTGCATGTCCCCGGCAATCTGGATTATATCATGCATTTTGCCTCCCCAGCAAGTCCCATAGATTATCTCAAGATGCCGATCCAGACCTTGAAGGTGGGGTCATTGGGAACCCATAACCTGTTGGGCCTTGCGAAGGAAAAAAAGGCCAGAATCCTGGTAGCGTCCACTTCCGAAGTATACGGTGACCCCGAGGTGCATCCGCAGACAGAGAGTTATTGGGGTAATGTCAATCCGATAGGGCCCCGTGGTGTGTATGATGAGGCGAAGCGATTTATGGAGTCTATCGTGATGGCATACCATAATTTCCATCAGGTAGATACGCGTATTGTACGGATCTTTAATACTTATGGTCCGCGCATGCGGTTGAATGACGGGCGAGCATTGCCTGCTTTTATGAGTCAAGCACTGAACGGACAGGATTTAACTGTTTTTGGAGACGGATCTCAAACCCGGTCGTTTTGCTATGTGGATGATCTGGTGGAAGGAATTTACCGATTGCTGCTCAGCGATTATTCTCTCCCGGTGAATATTGGAAATCCAAAGGAAATCTCCCTCAATGACTTCGCCCAGGAAATTATTAAGCTAACCGGAACAAAATCTAAAATTGTCTATAAGCCCCTCCCTCAGGATGATCCGCGCCAACGCCAGCCGGATATTACCAAAGCCAAATCCCTGTTAGGCTGGGAGCCTAAGGTTTCCCGCAGCGAAGGGTTAAAAATTACTCTGTCCTACTTCAAAGAAGCATTAAAATACCACGAATCGGTACACCAGTAAAGCACTAGTTAAATCAGCCGAAGAGCATACAAAAAAACGAGGACATGGATAAACGAATTTTAATTACCGGAGGAGCAGGATTTATTGGATCGCACGTCGTTCGTCTGTTTACCACTCGGTATCCGGGATATCAGATCGTCAATATGGATTCCCTTACTTATGCGGGGAATCTGGAGAATTTACGGGACGTCGAAAAATTACCCAACTACGTTTTTGAGAAGGCGGACATTACCGACGCGAATGCCGTAGACCGCCTGTTCGCCACATATAGTTTTGATGCGGTGATCCATTTAGCGGCCGAAAGCCATGTAGACCGCTCCATTATGGATCCTTTGGCGTTCGTAAAGACCAATGTGATGGGTACGGGTGTATTGCTGAACGCCTGTCGATCCTATTGGAAGGGTAATTGGGAAGGGAAGCGTTTTTATCATGTATCGACTGATGAAGTGTACGGATCCTTAGGAAAGGAAGGACACTTCACAGAGGAAACCCGATACGACCCTCGCTCTCCGTATTCCGCGTCAAAAGCTTCATCTGATCATTTGGTAAGGGCATATCATCATACCTACCAGTTACCGGTGGTTATTTCAAACTGCTCCAACAATTATGGTTCGCACCAATTTCCTGAAAAACTAATTCCCCTGGCTATCAGGAATATCAAACACAGCCGTCCCGTTCCCGTATACGGAAAAGGCGAGAATGTGAGAGACTGGCTTTGGGTCAACGATCATGCCCGAGCCATTGATGTGATTTTTCATCAGGGTCGTAATGGAGAGACCTATAACATCGGTGGATTTAACGAATGGAAAAATATTGATCTCGTCCGTCTGCTTTGCCAAATTATGGATAAAAAACTGGGCCGAAATGAAGGTGCCTCGGAAGCACTCATTACATTCGTTACGGACCGGGCAGGTCATGATCTTCGTTATGCCATTGATGCGAGTAAGCTTAATGCTGAATTGGGCTGGGAGCCTTCGGTGCAATTTGCGGAAGGCCTGGAAAAGACCGTAGATTGGTATTTGGAGAATGAACAGTGGATGGAACGGGTGACCAGTGGAGCATACCAGCAGTACTATGAGGAACAATATGAAAAAAGAGGATAAGAGCTCCAGTTGTAATCCTAAAACCTGATTGTTTATGCCTTTTACTGAGACATCTTTCCCCGGATTATTTATTTATGAACCTAACGTATTTAAAGATGATCGGGGCTATTTTTTTGAAAGCTATAATTTTAATACGCTATACGAAGGTGGATTCAATGGGCATTTTGTTCAGGATAATCAGGCGCGATCTACATATGGAGTCTTGAGAGGCCTTCATTTTCAACACGTGCCTCATGCGCAGACCAAACTAATCCGCGTATTAGAGGGGGAAATTATGGATGTAGTCGTGGATTTACGCAAGGGATCCCCCCAGTATGGCAGAACTTTTTCCATCCGCCTTTCAGCGGAGAATAAAAAGCAGTTGCTGATTCCCAAAGGATTTGCGCATGGCTACGCTGTACTTTCACCTACGGCTGAAGTATTTTATAAATGCGACGCTTTTTACCATAAGGCTGCTGAGGGAGGAGTGATTTATAATGATCCTGCCCTAGAGATTGACTGGGGAATTCCGCTTGATCAGGCAATACTTTCAGAGAAAGACCTTCAACTTCCGCGCCTGCAGGAGGTGTCCACGCAATTTACGTATCCGGATTAAGCCACGATTAGCATCTGTTGCCGGTTAGTGATGGCGGCTATGCAAATACATATAACTCGTGGACTAAGATTTCTTTGAATCTGTCAAAGAATTGCTGATCGACTTTCCTGTCCTCCATGGTCGCTTATCTGAACGCCCCGATGTTTCGGGAGAATTGTTATATTTGAGGCTCGTTACTGTTTGTTTTAATCATTGAAAATTCTAGCTTATGAAACCTATTTTGACACTCCTGTGGTGCATTATAGCTATGATTAGCTTATCGACATCAGCTCAAGCCCAATTCTGGAATAAGGTAAAATCTCATGCTGCCGATGTGGTAAATGGAAAGATTGACGATGCTGTAAACGGTGGAAAAGATGGAGAAACTGAAAAATCTACCAAGGCGACAGAGACCCAAAAAGCGGCCATTCAAGTTCAGACTCCTTTTGACTTTCGGGCAGGAAGTGAGGTAATTTTCGAAGATAATTTCGAACAAGATGCCGTGGGAAAGTTCCCTCACGGTTGGAAGACCAACGCTTCGGGTTCTGTAGTCACAGTTCCTGGAGTTTCAGGTCGTTGGTTTTTACTGGACGACGAGGCTACTTATAAGTTGGATTCCCTCCTCAGTATGCCTCAGGATTTTACTATTGAGTTTGATATTTTTGCTTCTGCAGATCAAGCAAGTGACTTATCCACTGTGTATTTTGGATTTACCCGAGATAATAGCGTGAGCAGCTATTTAGATGGTGTAGGCATTGCTGGTGCTGCGCTTTATTATATGAATGATGATCAGTACTATACCGCTAGTAGCGATGTGGATAAGCATCATTTCGGGAGTTTTAATCTCGTGAACACTTTAAATAACCCGCTTCATGTTTCCATAGCGGTAAAAGGTACTCATATGAAAATGTACCTGGGGCGTACCCGCATTCTTGATGCGGAAATGTTTCAACCAGGGTCCCGTAAATATTTTTTCTGTAGTTCCTCGTTGAGGTATGAGCATGGCGCAAAGGTGATGATCGGAAACGTCAAGATTGCCAAGGGATAGAACGACCGTATGTTGGCGTGAGTGGGACGGGTTGCATAGACAGCCTATAAGAGGGGGGATTTTTTGCCCTGTTTTGCCGGAGGGTATAGCGGTCTAAAAAAGCGCAGCCTCGACCTGTTCACATATTATATGGCCAATAAGCAGATGGGCTTCTTGAATTCGCGGAGTATCGCTTGAGGGAACATTGATCAGGTATTGACATATGGATTTTAGCGCGCCTCCTGACAACCCCGTAAACCCTACGGTAAACATTTTTTGCGCATTAGCCTGTTCCACCGCTTTAATGACGTTCATTGAGTTTCCAGAAGTGGAAAAGGCGATCAGAACATCACCTTGCGTTCCTTCTGCTTCTAATAATCTGGCGTAGATGTCTTCGTAGGAGAAGTCATTGGCCACAGCCGTCAAATATGAAGTGTTACAGTGAAGTGCCTCGGCGTATAGCGGCCTTCTATTCTTATAAAACCGTCCTGTAAATTCAGCGGCTAAATGTTGGGCGTCGCCCGCGCTGCCCCCATTTCCGCAAAGAAGTATTTTTCCACCCCTTTGGAAAACAGCAGTAATTAGCTGATAAACCTCACAAATGGTTTCTGTAAGGACAGTAGATGACAAGATGCTTTCTTGTACGGTAATCGCTGTTTGTATGCTTTGTTCAATAGTCATGGTCCAACCAGATATAGCTATTTGATGGTTTATTTGCTCGGGTCATGAGACTCTTTTTAGATTTACCGTGTTTATCTGGCTATGTGCATGACTGTGGGACAGGAGATTGTCCAGGAACAGGGTACAGGAAGAGAATGCCTTTGTGAAGACGGGGTCAGTTTTCCAATCATATACGTAGTGAAGGAATTTATTTAGGGGACTCCATCTTTTCGGCTCTCCATCCATGCTGATGATGAAACTTGGTGTTCGCAGGGCAGCTGCGATGTGGGATACGCCTGTGCAATTAGAGATTAGGGCTTGAGCATTTTTTATGATCAGACCAATCGTACCCAGATTGGTCATTCCGGTGGTATCTATTGCAGGTTCCTGCATATACTGTAGGACTTCTCGGGAAATGGGTATTTCATCCTCAGTTCCGGTGATCACAGGCAGCAATCCTTTTACCGCATAGTAATCTGCAATCGCTGCAAAGTACTTTGGATGCCAGCGGCGGGAAGAACTTCGTGATCCGGGATGGATGCAAACGTATCTCTCTGGGAGATTACAAGACTTAAATGCGCGATAGTCTTGCGAAATAAGCGGGAATTCCAGAGCTGTTCCACAGGAAGGGATTCCGGCAGCTTGTAATAGAGTCAAATGCCGGAGAACCTCTGGGAGGCTTTCGGGATAATGAATTAATTTTTGTGCATTCTGGATAATAGGATTGCCCGGGGTAAATCCGATAAGAAGTTTGGGCTCATACATTTGTAACATTTTGTTCACGACTGTACCGTCACCTTGCATTTGGAACAATATCTCGAATCGTTCATTCTTCATACGGACTATAAAATCATCGACTTCGCCAGGATCTGCAACTTGCTCTGGTAAACCCTGATATCCCGGAAATGGAATAAACCTGTCGATATAGCGCCCATACCTTTTGACAAATTTATGAGCCCATGGCAGTCCGATCAATGTAATTTCTGCATTTTTGTAATAGTGACGAAGGGCCCTTAGGGCGGGCGTGCAACACAGCATATCACCTAAATATAACGCCCGAAGGATTGCTATTTTTTTTGCTTGGCTATCCGTGTGAAAAAGGTCTTTCATAAATTGCCGGCTAGAAAACCATATATTAATTCATGGGGGAATTTCGCCACAATTCCTTTTTGAGTTGATTCAAGTATCAATAGGTTATAGAAATAACGCCCTGTATTTTATAGAGCCATAGATTCTCCAGAATATCGCTACAAAAGGAATTCCCAATGATGTCACAATCATTTCGGAAATATGGGTTAGTCTTTTAGAGTTTCCTGAGAGTCTTTTGCGTATAAATGTGCCAACCTGTATCAGCCAACAGGCGAGAAGGATCATCGCGTATACTCGTGCAGATAAAAAAATGGCGGCATAGACAAAGAGTGCAAACGAGAGGACCATGATATAATAATGCCAAGGTGGGGAAGATTGAATCCTAGTGAGGTAATATCCAGGGAATTTTTTAAATAGAAGAGCGTTATATATGTTTTTCTTTTGCTCTTTCAGGCTCACCCCCCAAGAAGACTTTCTTGCCGGATGGATGACACTTGCTTTTTCAGTATGCTTTATAGGTATTTTGTGAGCGAGGAATTTGAATTCCAGATCGCTGTCTTCTCGCCACGCCATAGTGAATCTTTCATCAAATCCACCGACTTGCTCTAATGCCCGACGGGTACAAAAGCAGTTGGCAGTGACAAAATCGGCGGCTTCAAGACGAGATACATTTCTCTGATAGTCCGTTGGCCGCATGGGGATAGGCACAATTACTTTACCTGAGTAGGCGATGTTTTTTTCCCAATGGTAGTTATCCCAGATATTTTTTAGCCAATGCACGGGAGGTATACAATCATCGTCGGTGAATGCAATAATGGTTCCTACGGCACTTTTCCAACCAAGATTTCTGGCGGCACTGGGGCCTCTTCGACCCGGAAGTTCGATAAAAGTGATTTGAGCTAAACCCACTGATCCGGCTCCTACCAGTTCTATTTGATGCTTGGTTTCAGGATCAGGGCCATCAGATACAATTATGATTTCATAGTCAGACTTTGGGAATTCCTGAATGCACAATGTGCCTAAACATCGGCATAACAGCCGGGGTCTGCGAAATGTAGGAATGACTACGGATATTTTCATGATGCCTATTTTTCAATTAGGAATGAATTGAGAACCAAGGCGTCCATTGGGGAATTCCAAAAACAATTTACCGCATCACTGGGAGTACAGACAATAGGCTTTCCTCCAATGTTAAAGGATGTGTTAATAATTACCGGGATTCCGGTCAACTGCTTAAATTCTTCGATTAGGTCATAGTATAATCCATTTTGCCTTCTATTAACAGTCTGTACACGAGCCGTGCCATCTATGTGGCAGGCAGCCGGTATTAGTTTTTGTTTCCCTGATTTTACATTGTAAACGAACAGCATAAATGGTGAGACAGTGCCTTTATCGAACCATTCATCTACGTCATCTTCCAAAATGGCCGGAGCTACGGGTCGGAAATTTTCCCGATCTTTTATTTCGTTCAGCTTTTGTTGCATATCTTCCTTTATTGGAGATGCCAGGATGGACCGATTCCCGAGTGCTCGTGGACCAAATTCCATTCTTCCCTGAAACCATCCTACAATTTTGTTGTCAGATAGCAGTTGTGCGGTTGTTTCAGCGACATTATCCAATTTTTTATAAGGCGTCTTTACCCATTTTAAATACGACTCCACTTCTTGATCCGTGTATTGTGGGCCCCAATACACATGTGTCATTTCAAAAGATCGATGCTTACTTTTTCTTTCATGAGCATCCACCCAGAACGCCGCGCCCAGCGCTGTTCCTGAGTCTCCGGAAGCTGGTTGTACCCAGATATTATCGAACCGACCTCTGTCTCTCAGGGCAGCATTCAACACGCAGTTTAAGGCGACGCCACCTGAAAGGCATAGATTGGACTGGCTTGTTTGATGATAAAGCCAGTCAGAAAGTTCCAAAACGGTTTCTTCGAGGACTTGCTGAAGCGACCGTGCAATATCGAAATGATGCTGCTTAAGCGCTTCGCCTCTATGTCGGGGCTCTCCAAACCTTTCGGAGAGTTGGTAGGGGTCTATCGTATATAATCCTTTATCGCAGATATGGATCATTGATCGAAATTCTTGCAAAAATGCAGGTTTGCCATAAGAGGCCAATGCCATCACCTTATACTCATCCGAGGAGCGTAGAAATCCTAAATGTGCTGTAACGTTCTCATATAAAAGCCCCAACGAATGGGGCATTTCTACTTGTGATATTCTGATCATTTCATTTTCACTGCCTATATGGTAGGTCGTCGTGGCTTTCTCGCCTCTTCCGTCCAAGGAAAGCACCGCGGCTTCCTTAAAAGGCGAGGTATGGAAGGAACTTGCAGCATGACAGATGTGGTGTTCTACAAAATGCCACTGTGTTTTCGTGGATATTCCGTTTTTAAAGGTGGACTCAAGGTGCGGAGGGAATCCACTTTTTAGTTGCCTGGGTGCGTTTACGATATAAGACAGAAAGAGCGGATCCCAAACAGAATCCCAGTCCCCATTCATCTTGTGGTGATTACTTGGCTCGAGTGGTAAAGAAATGGTTGGATTAGTATCCGCGCGGTTTAGCAATAACCAAGGGTTGAATGAATATGCGATATGGTCCACTCCTTTTATTTGCAAGTCGGCTTCTTTCAGGCAGTAGTTGATGGCATGAAAAGGGAGTTCATAGGCTGAGAACGGGACGGGCCTTTTCGCATGCTTAATCTGTGTGAAACGTTCCTCTTCAGCCGCTGCGATAAGCTGTCCGTCCTTGACTAAGCTAGCTGCAGAATCGTGAAAAGCAGCGTTAATTCCCAGAGTATACATGTGCAATATGTTTTGATTTTCTTTCGGGTCTTCGGGACAGACTATATCACTATGTCCTTTTTGAAGCACTTCAATTATTAAACCAACAGTGTGAGATAGCGCACTCACCTATTCCGAGGGTCTTTCCTGTAGACAGTTGGGGATAATATTCAGCATCTATTCCCCAAATGATAACATCAGAAGAATCAGATTTTGCAATAAGCGCTTCTTCTCTATAAAGAGACGGACGGTTCTAACTTTGGCATCATATTTAAACCAGTATTATCAAAGGCACGTATGAGGCGGTTAATTCTACAGGAAATTGGAGAGCGGATTTACAGATGTTCACAGATGTTATAATTCAATCTTTTTTTATCTAAAAGAACAGCTATGGAAGACAAACAATCAAAGGCCGTTACGGACCACAGGAAAATTCGGCAATGGGTGGAATCCAGGAATGGCCAGCCGGCCCAGGTGAAGGGAACACACCAACAAGGCGAAATCGGGATGCTAAGGATTGACTTCCCGGACGGGCAAGATGAAAACCTGGAGCCTATTACTTGGGATGAGTTTTTTGATAAGTTTGAAGAGGAGAATCTTGCATTTTTATTTGAAGATAAGACGGCAGCCGGTGAAACCAGTTATTTCAACAAGTTGATTAACAGATGAGGTGGAAACTATGCCTATTACAATACTGCCTTTCTAATTGTGTGAAAAATGGATTGGAGTAGACCACTAAATATATTTACGTGGAATGTCCACGGCAGTTACCTATACTATCTCTCTCAAGGGAGATATAATCTGTATATCCCAGTGAACACAGAGCGGTCTGGGAGTTATGTGGGAAGGGGAAACACCATTCCCTTCGGCAGTAATGTGATAGAGATTCCTGTGAATGAGGTGAAAAGCACAATGTTTGATTGCATCTTATTTCAATCTCAGGAGAACTATCGGGAAGATCAGTATGAGCTATTTACAAGCGAACAGTTGGCAATTATCCCGAAAATTTATCTTGAACACGACCCTCCCAGGGAGCATCCTACCGATACCAGGCATGTCATGCAGGATTCAAAAATATTGATGGTACATGTTACTCATTTTAACCAGTTGATGTGGAATAATGATGGTGTGGTTTCCAAGGTAATAGAGCATGGGGTGGTTGATCCTTCTATACATTATACTGGTGTGCTGAACCGGGGAGCGGTAGTAATTAATAACCTTTATGACCGAGGAAGACGGTTAGGATCTGATATTTTTCTTAAGGTGAAGAAGCACATTCCACTTGATCTTATCGGAATTAATTCGGAGAAATATGCCGGGATTGGTGAAATATCGCTATCACAGTTACCCATTACGCTAAGTTGTTATCGCTTTTTGTTCAATCCCATCCGCTATACGAGTCTTGGACTGGCTGTTTGTGAGGCCATGATGATCGGAATGCCGGTGGTGGCTTTAGCCACTACGGAGATACCGAAGACTATTGTGAATGGTGTTTCAGGATATACAGATTTGGACATTGACAAACTCATTGAAAAAATGAGGGTACTGATGTCTGATACAGATTTGGCCTTTGCCATTGGCAAGGAGGCTAGGAAAGCCGCCATAGATAAATTTAATATTGATCGATTTTGTAATGAGTGGCAGGATACATTCAATGAAGTGGTCTATGGGCATCCTGTCAATGAACGGATCAATGCTTTGGAAAGATAAATTATGACCTATGGAGCGAAGTATTGCATTTATCAGTGACCATGCATCGCCGCTTGCAATTCTGGGTGGAGTGGATAGCGGGGGGCAGAATGTATATGTGGGAGAACTTGCAAAGGAGCTTTCGGGAAAGGGGTATCGGATAGATATTTTCACAAGGATGGATGATGAAGACTTACCGGAAATTATAGACTGGGTGCCTAATGTCAGGGTTATTCACATAAAGGCTGGCCCAGTATGTCCGGTGCCGAAAGAGGAACTTCTTCCTTATATGGTGGAGTTTACAGATCATATGTTAGATTTTATTGAACGAGAGCAGGCTTCTTATGCGCTTATTCATGCGAATTTTTTTATGTCTGCTCACGTCGCTTGCCAGATTAAGAAAGTAAAAGGGATACCATTTGTGGTTACTTTTCATGCACTGGGATATATCAGAAGAATCTACCAGAGGGAGAAAGATAAATTTCCTATTGAAAGGATTGCTATAGAATCCAAGATTGTCGAAGAAGCGGACCGGATTATAGCAGAGTGTCCTCAAGATAAGGAAGATTTGATTGACTATTATGCTGCATGTCCTGATAAAATAGCCATCGTTGCTTGTGGTTTCGATCCTAGTGAGTTCTATCCCGTCGATAAGACATTTGCCAGAACATTACTTAAGCTTCCTAAAGATGGTACGTTGTTGCTCCAACTAGGCCGAATGGTGCCCAGAAAGGGTGTCGATAACGTCATCAGTGCTTTAGGTTGCCTTAAAAAAAAGGGATTATCTGCACATCTTATTATTGTCGGAGGTGAACGGGAGACGGATGACGGAACAGCATCTGGCAATTCCGAAATGAATCGCTTGAAAGATATTGCTCGGCAGGCATGCGTAGAATCATTGATTCATTTTGTAGGCCATAAGGACCGGGATCAGTTAAGATACTATTATTCTGCCGCAGATGTCTTTATTACTACGCCTTGGTATGAACCGTTCGGTATTACACCGCTGGAAGCGATGGCTTGTGGCGTTCCTGTTATTGGAGCGAACGTAGGAGGAATTAAATTTACAGTACGTGACAACAGAACCGGGTTTTTAGTACCTCCACGAGATCCTGACGCACTCGCTAATAAGATATTGACGCTCGTCAAAGACGAGGCGCTGGCTACGCGAATGAAGAGAAGGGCGATAAAAAGAGTAAATAAGCTATTTACGTGGGATCGAGTTGCAGACTCAATGGATAACATTTACCGAGAGGTCATTGCGGAGCCTTTACACTCTACTCTAACAGTCGTGAAAAAGCCGTGGGCTATAGAAAGAGTGGAGAAGTTTATCGCCCACACATATAAGCTTACAATAAGCGCTTTTTCCGGTCTCCCAATCAGACTGGTTTTTAATAGGATTTTTTCCTATCCCAGGAAAGATTCATTGGCGAATGACGATCGATTTCTCCCTTTGGATGTGGTTCTGAATCGTCAGCTTCAAGGTCACGCGTTTATTTTGAAGAAAGTAAAAAGGGTTCAACATAAGGAGAAGGCGAATCAGACAAAAATTTTTGAACCGAAGGCTACAGGTTTTGAAGATCATTTGAATGATCATAGCCTGGTCTTCAACGTGAATATAATAGAGGGATCTGAGGGAAGCGTTATGGATGATGATGGTATACACTCCTCGTTGACAGCACCCCTGACAATGGGTAAGAATGGTTATTTATTGGGTCACTATCAGGCAAATATCCGACTGAACATAACTATGCCGCATGACAGCAATTCAAAAGAAGTATATCTACGTATTATGAAGGTGATGTGTGAATTGATAGAGGTGGACTATATGCCTTATCAATAGAGGAAGGGGGTAGGCTGCGTTGTATCTAGATCACTTTAAATAGGTTCTATGGAAACATATAAAAGGAAAATTATTTTGATCACAGGGGGAGCCCAAGGCCTGGGTAAAGCGATATGTGAACAACTCACTTGTGCGCATAATACACTGCTTATAGCCGATATTCAATATTCAAAAGCTCGCGAGATCGTAGATGAGATAAGGAGTAGAGGATGTCAGGGAAGGGCATATGAAGTTGACCTGGAGAAGCCAGCGAGCATAAAACAAATGATAGAAGCGATCATCGAACAATTTGGTTGTTTGGACGTGTTGATCAACAATGCCGGAGTGGATGTAACAAAGTCGATTATAGATATGTCGTTGGAAGAGTGGGATAGGGTCATTAATATAAACCTACGTGCTCCATTCGTGACAACGAAGTATGTGCTTGCCTACATGTCAGAACAACACTATGGACACATTATTAATATTGTATCCACCGCTGCGCTCCGTGGGTGGACGGAAGCAGCGGCTTATCATGCCAGTAAATGGGGACTGAGGGGATTTACACAGGCTTTATTTTCTGAAGCTCGTAAAGTAAATGTGAAGGCTTCGGCTATCATTGCTGGAGGAATGAAAACGCCGTTTTTGTTGGATCGTTTTCCAGATATTGACCAGGCTAAGCTTCAAGACCCCAAAAATGTGGCAGACACGATCCGATTTATTTTAGACCAGCCGGCCGAGACAACTATTCCGGAGGTATTGGTTCTTCCATTACAGGAATCTTCCTGGCCATAGTTTTGAAAAATCGAGAAATGAAGCGAACGCCCGGCCCTGTAAAACAAAAGGCGATATTCATAGATAAGGATGGAACCTTAGTGAATGATATTCCATATAATGTAGTTCCTGGATTGATCGACATATATTCGGATGCAATCGAAGGATTAAGAATATTGAAAGCTGATGGATTTCTAGTAATCGTAGTATCTAATCAATCGGGAATAGCCCATGGGTACTTTTCAATGGAAGATTTGCAGATTAGTATTGAAAGTCTTAAAAGATCATTTGAAAAAGCAGGGGTAAATATGGACGCATTTTACTGTTGCCCTCATCATCCCCATGGGAAGGTGACGAAATATGCCAAAGTATGCCGATGTAGGAAACCTGCTCCCGGACTGTTACTGAGGGCAGGTAGAGATTTAAATGTTGATTTACATGCTTCATGGATGATAGGGGATATTTTAGATGATGTAGAGGCGGGTAACAGGGCGTCCTGTCACACTATATTGATTGACCGTGGCAATGAGACTATTTGGAGCATCAATGATCGCCGTCAGCCCGATTTTATCGCGCAAACGGTAGCTGAAGCTGCCAGATTTATTCATAGTAGCATACGCAGCAAGAGTTGAAAAGTAAAATTCACACCATCTAAATGAGTTTTATGCGAAGAAATTTGGATCAAATAATTGACGGGTTTTCTCAGGCAAAGGTGTTGGTGCTTGGAGATCTTATCTTGGACGTATATCTGGAGGGAACGACGACCCGGTTGTCACCGGAAGCCCCTGTGCCCGTAGTTAACGTATATAACGAGAAATGGTACCTGGGCGGGGCGGCAAATACAGCCATCAACGTGCGGTCACTGGGAGCCGAGGTTACATTTTGTTCCGTGTCAGGCAATGATTATGGGGCTAATAAGGCATCGGAGCTTTTAGATAAAGCAGGTATTGACACCACAGCAATGATCAAAGATAAGAGGAGGCACACCATCGTTAAAGAGCGGATCGTAGGTCACTCTCAATTGTTGGCCCGTTTTGACCGGGGATCAGAGTCAGAGATTGACAAACATATTGAAAAGCATCTTATTCAGATGCTGTATGATATATATCCCCAATGTGATGCCGTCATTGTGTCGGATTATAATAAGGGAGTAATTACTTCAAAGGTACTTCTTGCGTTGCAAGACTTGAGGCAAAAGTATCCAGCTTTCCTTGCTGTTGATTCTAAGAGGTTAGAAGTTTTCAGGAGCATACATCCTTCCGTAGTTAAGCCTAATTATGAGGAAGTTTCAAATCTGCTGCCGCTTACTAGGGTGGACAGTGACCGAATTACTCAAGTGAAATCTCATTGGGACAAAATTAGCCAACTTACAGGGGCAGATTGGACGGTCGTGACATTGGATGAAGACGGAGCAATTGCTGTGGGGCCTCAGGATGTTTGCTATGAGGTTGAAGGGGTTAAAGTCTCAGAACCACACGTCATCGGAGCTGGAGATACTTTTATTGCGGCGTTTACTTTGGCCGTATTTGCTGGATGCAATCTTCATGAAGCTACAAAGGTAGCGGTAGCGGCGTCTTCCATATCAGTGGCCAAAGATTATACCTCTTGTTGTAATCAGGTGGAATTGCGATCCTTTTTTATCCAAAGAAAAAAGATTATAGGTTCTCTGGCCGAGCTTATTTCACTCTGCGAATTCTATAAGAATCAGCATAAAAAGATTGTGCTCACAAGTGGATGCTTTGATATCCTGCATAGTGGGCATGTGAACTTTTTGACCCAGGCTGGAAATCTTGGAGATATTATGATTGTCGGAATAAATGATGACGAAAGTATAAGAAGGATTAAAGGGCCCTTACGACCTATAAATCCACTTAGAGAAAGGATGGAGGTTTTGGCAGGTCTAAAGGCGGTGGATCATTTGGTGTCCTTTGGTGCCACCCAAGATGATACGCCAATATCACTCATTAAAGTAATCAAGCCCCATGTTTTCGTAAAAGGAGGGGATTATGATATCGGTAGTTTACCTGAAGCGGATTCCGTGAGAGAAGCGGGAGGTTGCGTGCGTTTCATTCCCTTGACGCCGGATCATTCCACGACACAGGTTATTAGAAGGATTAGCGGACTACCGGTGCAGGCATCGTTGTGACCTTCTGTAGACGCTGGTCTCGAGATATAATAAGAGAATGCATTTTATTGATGCCTGTTCAGCAATCATACAAACAAACGTGGCGAAACTGCAAACGTATCTTGTGTATCAGGACTGATAATACCGGAGATCTCTTGATGAGTGTCCCAGCCATCCGGGCCTTAAAAGAGTCCCTTTCATGCAAAATTACTCTGCTGACTTCCCCGGCTGCTGCAGAGGCAGTTGCTTGTATCCCTGAAATAGACGATCATATCGCCTTTAATGCACCATGGAATAGGCTTAACACGTTGTCCACTGATACGCTGAATCTGATAACGCGACTCAGAGAGGGCGCTTATGATGCAGCAATTGTTTTTACCGTGTATAGCCAGAATCCGCTGCCTGCGGCCATGCTGGCGTTTCTGGCTGAAATCCCCAGGAGATTGGCCTATTGCCGGGAAAATCCCTATGGACTGTTAACGGACTGGCTACCGGATGAAGAGCCCTATTTTTATATTAAGCATCAAGTAGAAAGAGACCTGGATCTAGTGAAGTCAATCGGGGCTGTATGTGAAAATGATCATCTACGTGTAAGGTATTCTACATTGGCCTGGGGAGAAGCGGAAAAACAGTTGGACAAGGCTGGAGTGAATAAAGAGTTCCCATGGATTATTTTTCATCCCGGAGTCAGTGAAAAGCGCAGGGAGGTCCCCCTTGAATATTGGATAGAAGCAGGCAAGAAGATAAAAGCAAGAACTGGGCTCAATATTGTGGTAACAGGAAATAGGATACAGCGAGAAACGGCGGAAGAAATTTGCCATAGGATAGGTAAGGACGCATTTTCATTAGCTGGGTTGCTTAAGTTCGACGAATTTGTTGCCCTTATTGATCACTCTTCCTTAGTGATATCTGTGAATACGGTAACTGTGCATATCGCCGCGGCTACCGGAGTTCCGGTAGTAGTTTTATATGCCCTTACCAATCCCCAGCATACTCCCTGGAAAGCACCCTCAAAGGTGCTTACATTTCATCCCAGAAATGAAGTAAGAAGCAAAAATACGGTGGTGGGATATGTATATGAATCGCTTTTAAAGGATATACCTGACAGCGTCTATCCCGATAAAATTGTAGAGGCCGTGATCGATCTAATGGCCGAACCGACGATTAGGTCAAGGCACTAATTGGAATATTTATCGTCAAACGATAGGGATTTCTGGCATGATAATTTCAGTAAATAAGGTAGAGGTTCTTAAAGAGGTGGTCTTGAAAAAAGATCTGAGAACAAACTCTTAACACCTGATCTGGATAATGCCAGCGTAGGGAACAAGAAACTCAAAGCTCCGGAATTTCCGGGGCTTTTTTTAGGTCCTGGAATGTGGCCAGATGATGCAAAGGTCTGATTTATCACAATATGGGTCTGTTGTCCCTTTTTTAACCGATGACCTTCGGGGCGACCAGTTCTGGTTCGAACGGATGTGTGGTTCTCGTACTTGTATTAAGCGAGTGAAAGATTTTCCACACTCTGGTGTCCTGTTTGCTGATATAAATACCCTGTTAAATTGATTTAGTGCCTGATATATTTCCTTTCAAATTCTGGCACAATATTTCGACAAGAGAATAAAGACTTGTCAATCATTATTTATCATTCATTAAAACTTTTTTTATGGAACGCACAGCAATGAATACGACAGAGGATTCTATGCTACGGGAATTTTTTGTCGACGAATTGAAAGATATTTACTGGGCCGAAGAACACTTGGTAAAAGCTTTGCCGAAAATGGGAAAAAAGGCCACAACCGACGAATTGGCGCAGGCTTTTGCATCTCACTTAAATGAAACTGAAGGACATGTGACGCGCCTCGAAGAAATTTTTGAGATGCTAGGTGAAAAGGCTCAGGCTAAGAAGTGTGATGCCATGGCGGGAATAATTGAAGAAGCAGAATCGATTATTTCCGAGACAAAGAAGGATACCATGACCCGTGATGTAGGACTCATTTTTGCCGCTCAGAAGGCTGAACACTATGAAATAGCTACGTACGGAGGGCTGATTACGTTGGCTGAGACTCTGGGCCTTCAGGATATCGCAGAGATACTAAAGCAGACTATCGGCGAAGAAAAAGCTGCTGACGAGAAGCTGACAAAGATCGCCGAAAGCCGAATCAACCTGGAAGCCAAGAAAGAAATGGAATAGATCGTATCTAATCTTCGGGTCGTTGAAGGGATATTGGCAAGCCAATCGGGCAGATGCCAGCTATATTTTATAACTGTGGCGTGTAGTTTTTTTTAGGGAGTAATCCATATATTGTTTAGTAAGGGAACAAAAGCAGCCGATTATTGGCTGCTTTTGTTGAATATGACTATGCATGATGAGATAACGTATCCTTCTCAGAGAGGATGAATCGTTTCCTTGCTATCTATAGCTAAGAATGGCTGGGATCACGGTCGCCGGGTAATTACCCATTCACGATTTCGCCCCCGTTGGGATGTAGTACTTGCCCGGTAATATAACTGGCGTCATCTGACGCTAGAAAAGTGTAGCAAGTGGCTACTTCTGCGGGCTCTCCGGCCCGCTTCATGGGTACATCAGACCCAAATTTTGAGACACTCTTGGCCGGAAATGTAGCAGGTATCAAAGGCGTCCATATGGGGCCAGGAGCCACAGCGTTCACCCGTATGCCCTTCTCTATCAGAGCGGCTGACAACGAACGAGTAAAAGCGACGATAGCTCCCTTAGTGGCTGAGTAGTCAAGCAAATGGGCGCTTCCACGGTATGCGGTTACGGAAGTAGTATTAATAATGCTACTTCCTTTTTTCATGTGAGGGAGTACGGCCTGCACCAGGTAAAATTGTGAGAAAATATTTATTTGGAATGTTTTTAACAATTGCTCGGTGGTGATGTCTTCTATGCTCTTTTGTGGGAATTGAACAGCGGCGTTGTTGACCAATATATCAATCTTCCCAAATTGATTAACTGTTTTGGAAATTATGTTCTTGCACTGGTTAGGTTTGCTAAGGTCTCCGCGAATGAGTAATACCTTCTGCCCTTTTTCTCTGATTAAGCTGGCGGTGTCCTTTGCATCTTTTTCTTCGTCAAAGTAACAGATGGCAACATCGGCGCCCTCTTCGGCAAAGGCTAAAGAAACAGCACGGCCTATGCCACTGTCTCCTCCTGTAACTACCGCTATTCTTCCGTGTAGTTTTTGTCCTCTATTGTGAGGTTTCTCACTGATGGGTTCCGGCTCCATGATATGCTGGATACCGGGTTGGCGATCTTGCTTCTGGGCAGGTCGTTGCTTCGTTTTGGGTTGAGTCTTTTGCATAGGATTAAAATTCCAAAATCCATACCACAGGTTCCGGGACTATATATTTTACAGGGAAAATAGTTTCCGCATTGCCTCTCCAAGCGTAGATTGGAGCCTGTGGTAAGGACAAAGCACCGGGCGAGGTTCCATAAAATCCTATGACATGGACACATGATATACCGATAATGATCTGCGCCCCTGAAAAGGTACAAATCCGGGTAATTATTTCCTCATTTTGCGGAAGAGAGGAAGGGTACTGCTACCAGGAGCCGTCTGTATGACAGGCAATATGGTCCTCTGACCGTTTTTTTTTATTACTGGCATGTTTTTCTATTTCGTTAATGAGTGTCTTTTGGAGTGAGGTGTGGGATGTCGGTTGAAAACAGTCTGCTGCCGAAGCGTTACTTGAATGATAATCTCAGACCTTGTTATGATGATTGAAAATGTCAGTAGATAATTAAAGGATATAAAAATGAGCAAACAAGTGAGTGATTTTTTAATTGAAAGGCTTCTGGAATGGAAGATTAAGCGAATCTTTGGATTCCCGGGCGATGGAATTAACGGCATAATGGGTGCTTTGGATAGGGCTAAGGAGAAGATTGAATTTGTCCAGGTAAGGCATGAAGAAAATGCGGCTTTTATGGCGTGTGCGCACGCCAAATTTACTCAGGAAGTGGGTGTATGCTTAGCTACCTCCGGTCCAGGGGCAATCCATTTGCTCAATGGACTGTATGATGCGAAGATGGATCATCAGCCTGTTGTGGCTATAGTTGGTCAATCGACAAGAATGGCGATTGGTGGGGACTTTCAGCAAGAGGTGGATTTAATCAGTCTATATAAGGATGTGGCGCACGAATATGTGCATGCGGTATCCGAGCCCGTGCAAATGCAACAGTTGATAGATAGGGCCATGCGCATAGCCCAGGCGAAGCGTACAGTGACCTGTATTATTATTCCAAATGATATTCAGGAGATGGATGCCGAAGAGCCACCCAGAAAGCATGGAGCCATGCATACGGGCATCGGCTTTCCAGATTCAAATATGATACCGTCTGAGGCAGAGTTAAAGAGGGCTGCCGAAATATTAAACGGAGGCGAGCGGGTGGCTATGTTAATAGGCGCTGGGGCTATAGGTGCTTCGGCGGAAATAAAAGAAGTGGCCGAACTATTAGGTTGCGGTGTGGCCAAGGCGCTTCTGGGAAAAGCAGCCTTATCAGATGAACTTCCTTATGTGACCGGCGCCATAGGGCTATTGGGGACTGAGCCAAGTTGGGAAATGATGACAGACTGTGATACACTGCTAATGGTTGGAAGCAGCTTTCCATACACTGAATTCTTACCTGAAGTGGGAAAGGCTAAAGCCGTTCAGATTGATCTTGACGGGCGGATGCTCAGCCTGAGGTACCCCATGGACATTAATTTACAGGGAGACAGCAAGGCTACGCTTAGAGCGCTCATTCCATATCTCAAAAGAAAAGAAGACCGAAGATGGCAGGAAAAGATTATTAAAAAAATAGAAGATTGGTGGAAAGTGCTAGATGCCAGAGCCATGACCAAGGCGCGGCCAATTAACCCGCAGCGAGTTTTTAAGGAATTATCTCCCCGCTTACCTGACAACTGTATTCTTTCCGCCGATTCTGGTTCTTCTGCCAATTGGTTTGCTCGTGACCTCAAAATAAGAGAGGGTATGATGGCTTCCTTGTCCGGAAATCTGGCGACAATGTGTCCGGGCGTGCCCTATGCTATTGCGGCTAAATTTGCTTTCCCGGAGCGGGTAGCCATTGCGCTTGTCGGAGACGGAGCGATGCAAATGTTGGGCATTAATGGAATGATAACGATTGCCAAGTACTGGAAGCGATGGGCGGATCCACGCCTGATTATTCTAGTAGTCCACAACAATGACCTTAATCAGGTCACCTGGGAACAACGTGTGATGACCGGAAATCCACAATTTGAAGGGTCTCAGGATATTCCGGATTTTCCTTATGCCAGATACGCCGAATTGATCGGTCTAAAAGGTGTCCGTGTAGATGATCCTGAACAAGTTGGACAAGGGTGGGATCGGGTATTGTCCGCCGATAGACCTGCGGTATTGGATGTGATTACAGATCCTAACGTGCCGACTGTGCCGCCCCATATCTCTTTTGACATGTTGGTAAAGTTCAGCAAAACGTTGATTAAGGGCGATCCTGAGGAAGCGGGTGTTATCCGCCAGACTTTTAAGGATGTCATCCAGGGTATTTTTCCTGGGGTGGTAAACTGAAGTTGCCAAGCACTTTGTTGCGTTAACCCTTTTTGAAGCTGACCCATTATTACTCTTCCAATTCTTCCATTGGCATAAGTGATTCAGATGGTTTATCCAAAGATCAAAGAATTGAGGGTTTCAGTATATGTTATTCCGACCGATTATCCTGAGTCAGATGGGACTTTGATGTGGGAAAGCACCACACTTATTTTAGTGGAAATCCAAGCAGCAGATCGCATCGGCATGGGCTATACCTATGCGGATGCGTCTGTTGCAGATCTTATTGATATCACTCTCCGAGAAGTGATCATTGGTGCGGATTGTCTGAATATCCCCGCTTTGGACCAAATGATGCGGACGGCACTGCGAAATAACGGCGAAAACGGACTAGCCGCTATGGGAATGTCCGCAGTCGACAGTGCTCTCTGGGATCTTAAAGGGAAATTGTTAGAAGTACCGGTAGCTTCGTTATTAGGTACGGTTAGAAAAGGAATTCCGGTATATGGAAGCGGTGGATTTACCTCCTATCCGATCCGGCGATTGCAGATGCAATTGAGTGATTGGGTGGAACAAGGGATAAACGAGGTAAAGATGAAGGTGGGACGTGAGCCGGAGAAAGATGTGGGCCGGGTTAAAATGGCCAGAGAGGCAATTGGAAAGTCAGCAACCCTCTATGTCGATGCCAATGGAGCTTATGAAGTAAAACAAGCACTACAGAAGGCAGACCAGTTTTCAGAACTGGGAGTCAAATGGTTTGAGGAGCCTGTTTCATCAGATAACCTACAAGGACTGCGTTTTATTCGGGAGCGGGCTCCCGTGGAAATGGATATAGCAGCCGGAGAATATGGCAGTAACATAGACTATTTTTTTAAAATGCTAGGAGCATCTGCAGTTGATATCCTCCAAGCGGACGCCACTCGATGCGGGGGTATATCAGGGTTTCTTCATACGGGGTATCTGTGTGAGGCGAATAAACTTCGCTATTCATCCCATTGTGCACCGGCGTTACATGTGCACGCAGCTGTATCTCTGGAATCCTTCCACATTGCAGAATACTTTTATGATCACGTACGCATAGAGAAGATTTTTTTTGATGGTATACCCGCTCCGATAGGTGGAGTGTTATATCCCGACTTGGACAGACCAGGGCTTGGATTGGAATTGAAGCGACCCGACGTGGAAAAATATCAGCTGCATTAGAGAAAATGAAATTGAATATGGTAAATAAACTCAACAAACAGGACGGTAGGTATCAAACCCAATATGCTAAAGAAGTAGACAGGGTCATCATTGAGCAGGCCTTGCAGTCAGCTGTTGAAGGCGAAGTCAGATTTGATGACGGTAGCCGGGCGTTGTATGCCACAGATGGATCCAATTATCGGCAAGTGCCTATAGGGGTAGTTATTCCAAAGCACGAGAAGGACATTATTGCTACCACGGAGATATGTAGAAAATACAAGGCGCCCTTGCTGTCGAGGGGATGCGGAACTAGCTTAACCGGATCCTGCTGTAACGTGGCGGTGGTCATGGATATGACCAAGTATTATAATAACGTATTGCATATTGATAAGGAAAATAAACTGGTCAATGTCCAATCTGGTATTGTGCTGGATGAAATGAGGAAAGCTACTGCTCAACAAGCCCAACTCACATTCGGACCAGACCCAGCTACCCATAGCCACTGCACCATTGGTGGGATGCTTGGAAATAACTCCTGCGGAGTGCATTCGGTGATGTCTCAATTTTATGGTTATGGTGCCCGCATGTCTGATAATACTCATTCATTGACTATCTTAACCTATGATGGACTAAAGATGGAGGTTGGCCCTACCAGTGAGACTCAGCTGGAACAAATTATTCGGGAAGGGGGACGTAAGGGCGAAATTTACGGTCGTCTGAGAGCACTTCGAGACAAATATGCAGAGACGATCCGACAGAAATTTCCTCAAATACCGCGATGTGTATCCGGCTATAATCTGGCTGCTTTGCTGCCCGAAAATGGCTTTAATGTCGCAGAATCGCTGATCGGATCGGAAGGTACGTGTGTGATCATTCTTTCGGCTAAGATGAAGCTTTTGCCCGAGCCCGCTGCGAGATCATTAGTCGTTTTAGGGTTTCCGGATATTTATACCGCGGGTTCGGCTTGTCCGAAAGTCATGGAACATCATCCTATAGGTTTGGAGGGGTTCGATGATTTGCTCATAGAGTTTATGAAAAAAAAGGGACTAAATACCAAGGATCTTCCCATGCTTCCCCAAGGGAAAGGATGGCTATTGGTCGAATTTGGCGGTATCAATAAAGAGGAGTCAGACCAGAAGGCCAAAGAGTTGATGGCTGTTTTTCCGGGCAATGACATGGCGATAGACGCGAAGTTGTTTGATGATCCCGATGAGGAAAAGATGTTATGGCAGATCCGTGAATCCGGGCTCGGGGCCACCGCCTTTGTTCCCGGAGAGCCCGATGGTGCTCCAGGTTGGGAAGATTCGGCAGTTCCTCCCGACAAGGTAGGTGATTATTTAAGGGATCTGAGAAATCTTTTTGACAAATATGGTTATCATCCTTCTTTATATGGCCATTTTGGACAGGGGTGTGTACACTGCCGTGTAGGCTTTGATTTGACGACCGCAGCTGGCATTGAGCACTACCATAACTTTACTTTGGAGGCATCCCACCTGGTAGTCAGATATGGAGGCTGCTTGTCTGGCGAGCACGGAGATGGGCAAGTACGGGGCGATCTGTTGGAAATTATGTATGGCGAACAGCTCATGGAAGCGTTTCGGGAATTTAAGCGGATCTGGGATCCTGCATGGAAAATGAATCCTGGGAAAGTCATCGACACTTATGGACAGCTCAACAATTTAAGGTTAGGTACCAGTTATGACCCACCTCAGTCACAGACCCATTTTCATTATTTGAATGACGATAATAAAGGAGATTTTTCGCGCGCGGTATTGCGATGTGTGGGAGTGGGTAATTGCCGCCGCCATGAAAACGGAACAATGTGCCCAAGCTATATGGTGACTCGAGAAGAAAAGGACAGCACCCGCGGAAGAGCTCATATGCTCTTTGAGATGTTGCAGGGACAGGTGGTAAAAAAAGGCTGGCGGGACCCTCACGTAAAAGAATCATTAGATCTGTGTCTAGCTTGTAAAGGATGCAAGGGAGATTGTCCTGTAAATGTGGATATGGCCACATTAAAAGCCGAATTTCTGGCCCACTATTATAAGGGACGTCTTCGTCCTGCGTCGGCATATGCGTTCGGGTTGATTTTTCGGTGGTGCCGGTGGGCATCGTTATTTCCCCGATTGGCTAACTTCCTTACGCAAACTCCTGGAATATCTTCTGTAATTAAGGCAGTAGTCGGAATTGCTCCTGAACGATCCGTTCCAAAATTAGCTTCCCAGACGTTTAGAGATTTTTTCCAGAAGCGCACTGGCCGTATTAAAAAAAGAAGAAAAAAGTCGCGAAGTAGCCATCCTAAAGTGATTTTGTGGCCGGATACGTTTAATAACTATTTTAAGCCGGAAACCCTGAAGGCTGCCTGGGAAGTGCTGGAAATAGCCGGGTTCGATGTCACTATTCCGGAGAAAGTGTTGTGCTGTGGGAGACCCTTGTATGATTTTGGCATGTTGGATATGGCCAAGCAAAAGCTGTTGCAGGTAATTAAGGTATTACAGTTTGACATCAGACAAGGAGTGCCTGTAGTGGGACTGGAACCAAGCTGCGTTTCAGTGTTTAGGGATGAGTTGGGTGATATTCTGCCAGATAACGAAGATGCCAAACGACTGAGAGAACAGGTATTCACCTTATCTGAATTTATGGAAAGACATGCTTCGAGTTTCCCGATACCGGTCCTAAAGGCGAAGGCCATTGTGCATGGTCATTGTCATCAAAAGGCAATCATAAAGATGGATGCTGACAAGATCTTATTGGAAAAGATGGGCGTTGACTTCGATGTACTGGATGCAGGATGCTGCGGCCTGGCGGGTTATTTTGGCTACAAGAAAGGCGTATACTATGATGTCAGTATCAAGGCGGGCGAAAGGGTCCTATTGCCTGCCGTCCGAAACGCGTCACCCGAAACTTTCGTGATTGCAGATGGATTTAGCTGTAGAGAGCAAATTGAGCAGCAATCATCTAGAAAAACTTTTCACCTGGCAGAAATGCTACGCTTGGCGTTGCATATGAATGACTAGCATAGATGTTACACAAAAGTCGACATGTCGGTGTGGAAAAATCGCCCGGATGCAGGAGAAATCGCGTCTCACCTACAGGCAAGCCATTGTAACACACCGCATTACGATTTGGTATGGTTATTTCGGTCCCTTGGTATGCCTCTACATCACTATTGTTGAACCTTAAAAACTGGAAGTCATGGTTGATTTGACAGAGAGAAAGATAGCGATCTTAACCGAAAACGGATTCGAAGAAGAAGAACTGACAAGCCCCAAAGCGGCGCTTGAGCGGGCGGGGATCCAAGTCTATATTGTCTCACCTCAACCCGAGCAGGTCAGGGGTTGGCGCGACGGAGACTGGAGCATAGTGTTGCCGGTAGATGTGAACATTCAAGATGCCAATCCGGGTAACTACGATGGCCTTCTGATACCCGGCGGTGTCATTAATCCTGATAAAATGAGGCGCAATACCCAATGTATTGAATTTGCCAAGTCGTTTTTAGAAAGTGGGAGGCCTTTGTTTGCTATTTGTCATGGACCGCAACTGCTAATTGAAACAGGTTTATTGCGTGGTCGGATTATGACCTCGTTCTATTCGATAAGAACAGATTTGATCAACGCAGGGGTGATATGGCAGGATAAGGAAGTGGTAACCGACAATAATTTAGTCACCAGCAGATCTCCAAAGGACCTTCCCGCTTTTGATGCTAAGATCGTGGAGGAGGTCAGAAACATACAATTGCCAGTGTAGTGCCGGCATGTCTTTTTACTGTGCGAATGGGTAATTAGGATGGCTGCTTGATGACTACTTGGAAATCTTTCTTAATCCATTCCTGGCTGTTTTTGAGAAATAACGTAAAGACAATGGCTTCTTGGAATGGGGGCAAATCCACGTAGTAGATGCCAAGACCCGAGTATGTGAGCGAAGTGTCATGGCTGGTCTGCCATTGATCTATTGACCAATGGATCATGGCATCTTCCTGTGACTCGATCCGTAGAAGGCGATCGCTGTCTATGTGTTGAATAGGATGGTCCGGCCTCCATATTTCTAATAAGGAAGATGCAGGATTTTTCACATACCTTTTTTGGGTATTGAGTGGCATATCAAAGACAGTTCGCTGTTTCAATGACTGGGATAATTTGATGTATTCGGCATGAGCCCAAACCAATGGCATGGCAGAGCCTGAATATTTTCCAAGCGAAAGGCCTTTCTCAGGAATATCCGGCATATCCCATATTTGTTCGGGAAGCAGGCCATTATTAGAGAATGCCTCCATGGTCTTCATGAGAGTCGCTGCTTTATCCCAATTTCCGGCAGCGATTTCGTAGTGGGCTCGTTCCCCGGTAAGCAGCGGCCATGCGCGCCCTATTCCTGTGCCATTATAAGGAGTTCCGTCCTCGTGTTCACCAAATCCATCCCTGGTATAGCGATGCCAACATGGCCCATGGGGTGTCTCTACCATCAGCGTAGCATCGATCACTTTCAAGGTATTGAGTATCCGTGGATCGTGGGGATCACGTAATCCGAATCGGACTAATGCCAATGCGTCCGGGCTGATCATTTCACAAGCCGGTATTCTACAAGTTTCCTCCGGATTATTGTACACGTACACGGGCTCATTTTTCATGCTCTCGGCAGGCTGGCCCTTGTGGTTTAACCGGATATAGTATCCACCTACCCCAAATTTGTCCGTCAGGGAGGTTTCAGTGACATAAAACCAACTTTCAATATGTTGATTCCAACAGTCTGCTGTCTCGCGACAATAAGCGGCAATCTGAGGCTCTTGACATTGATCTGCAAAATCAGCTCCAGCTATTAACGCGGCTATTTCCGCGGCAACAGTGAATATGGATAACCCGCCGTCTCGTTCCCACCGGTCTTGTTCGGTATACGGACCATGTAAAACCAAAAACTTAAGTGCCTTCTTTACCGTGATCCAATAACGAGGGATTTTTTCGGATTTTAGAATGCCATGATGGCGAAAAAGATCGATTAAAAGAATTGGAAGTGCTGTTTGGTCCATTTGAATCCCTTCCCAATGGGGCCTTCCCTGTAACCACATGTTCTGCACCCAGTGGCCATCTTCCTCCTGGGTGGTCATCAGATAGGTAAGTATCCGGAGTGTATCTTCTTTCGCGTGTAAAGCGACCATTCCGCCGGAACTTTCCACAAGATCGCGGGGCCATACCATGTGATATCCACCCGTATCTTCATCCCCCCGCGTTTCCCCCCAAGGAATGGACATGCTCGCAATAATTGCTCCTGGCACACGATTGGCTTCATGCATGCGCAGCACGGAAGCACTAATCTGAAAAAACTTTTTCGAATCACGGTCTAACGATTTGGCATGTATCAGCCTCCTTTGCCAGTTTCGCCATTCACCAATATACTGTTTGCGGATGGTTTGGTAACCCGATAGCAAGCTGCCGCGGGCAGAATATGCGGCCTCGTATTCGTTATGGCCGAACCCTAAGGCCAGAATGAACTTACCGTCGGATTTTGACAGATCAATCTGGCCCACTAAAGCGATATTCCCATGCTCAGCCCGTTGATATTCCCATTTCATGCGTTTATGCTGATGAATGTCTTGCCATCCATCGGAGTGCCCCACAAATCCTACTGATCTTTTGATCCAAGGAATCGAACAGGCTAAAGCCAGTGCCCTATGGCCTCGTATGGCAAAGATCATCGGGACGCCTTTGTAGTTTCCCACCCATCCTGAATTGTCCGCACCCTGGTTGCCCAGATGGGGCGTCACCAGTATATAGAGATGATAATCTGACAGCCTTCCTTTAACAGCCTTGAACTGCACCCGGTGCAATACCGTGTTTCTTATCGGATCAGTGATAATTTCTTTAGTAATGGAATATTTTTTTTCTATGCAAGTATTCGTTAATAGATAAGCCGGCACTCCTGGCGATATCATTTTAATTTGCTGGGAAGTATCTTTTTTTTCTTCCGAAAAAAAATCTTTGCCATCTGCAACCAAAAATCCCATATCTCTGATACAGGCTTCATCTTCCCAGGGATAATATACTTCGTTAAGAATGCCCTGACCGATGGTAAAACTGACGTCAGAGCTTGCCTTCATTGCTTTTCCTACCCCAGATTTGGCGCTGGATGACCATCGTGGTGAAATGCCGGGACCATCCGGAGCGTGCGACTGCTTTGCTTGAGATTTCAATTTCATAGTGTTAAGATTCGATTCTTAAAAGGAAATTATCATACCATCTTTTATGCAAGCGGTCAAATCAGGAAGCATGAAGGTCACGCCGAGCAGGGCTTTAGCCCTTCTTTGAGTTTGGGGAACAAGTTCTACAGATGAAGAACCGAATGCCTGATGACATGAGGCGGTTTAACCGAGTAGTTCTGGGGATCACCGAGTGTGGAAGGCGCTTTGGCAGTGGTCAAAGAATGAGAGCCTATGGTGCTGGAGATTGCTGTGGATTCACTGAGGAGCGCGGAATGGACTGGGTAAGATTGAGGCAGTCGATCAAAGCAATTCAGCCTTTGTGTGTGGGGTGTAAGTGACTGACTGTCAACAAAATAAAGTTGCCCGACAAGGATTCGAACCCTGACACGCAGAACCAGAATCTGCTGTACTACCATTATACTATCGGGCAATGCAGTTCAATGTGCAAAAATACGGATTTCATGATTTGCCGGCAACTCCGTACGCTGCTCGTTGCCCGACCAGGATTCGAACCTGGGCATACAGAACCAAAATCTGTTGTGCTACCGTTACACCATCGGGCAAAAAGCCGCCTTGGAAGGCGGCGGGCGTGCAAAAGTAGTGTTTTTTTTCTTTTCTTCAAATCCCTGGGCACGCCCTAACGTCGGGTTTCGGTCCGCTTAGACATTCCTCTTCTTGGCCCCTTTTTGTTTAACTTTGTGACTTATACCGACTTTCACCCTTTTGGAGGAACCCTGGGGTCCATACTTGGAATAAATACTATGAGCACATTTAAACGATATTTAGTTACTGCAGCCTTGCCGTATGCCAATGGCCCGATACATATTGGCCATTTGGCAGGCTGCTATTTGCCTGCCGACATTTACGTGAGATATCAACGGGCCAAAAAGGTCGATATCCGGTTTATTTCCGGAACAGACGAGCATGGGGTGGCCATTACGATAAAAGCCATGCAGGAAGGGGTCTCGCCCAGGGAAATTGTGGACAAATATTACCCGATCATCCGGGACAGTTTTGAACAGATGGGAATTTCCTTTGATATTTTTTCCCGGACCTCTAAACCGGTGCATCATGAGACAGCTGCGGCATTCTTTAAGAAACTATATGATGACGGGCAGTTTGAGGAACGGGAAACGGAACAGTTCTATGATGTCGAGAAGAATCTCTTCCTGGCAGATCGTTATATCATCGGCACCTGCCCGGTATGCGGTAATGAGAATGCCTATGGTGATCAGTGTGAGCGTTGTGGTTCGTCCCTTAGCCCGGATGAATTGATCAATCCCCGCTCCACTTTAAGTAATTCCACTCCTGTAAAGAAGCTGACCAAACATTGGTTTCTGTCATTACAAAAGTTTGAACCTTGGCTATACGAGTGGATTAACACAAAGAAGGATACCTGGAAGAATAATGTGTACGGGCAGTGTAAAAGTTGGCTGGACCATGGACTACAAAGTCGCTCAATGACCCGGGATGGGGAATGGGGGATTCAGGTACCGCTGCCAGGTGCAGAAGGGAAAGTGTTGTATGTGTGGTTTGATGCTCCAATTGGCTATATTTCCGCGACTAAAGAGCTATTGCCAGAGCATTGGGAGAATTACTGGCAGCGAGAAGATACCCGCTTGATCCATTTTATTGGTAAGGATAATATCGTTTTTCATTGCATTATTTTTCCGGCGATGCTGAAGGCACACGGAGAATTTGTACTGCCGGACAATGTACCTGCCAATGAATTTCTGAATATTGAAAGCGATAAGGTATCCACTTCGCGTAACTGGGCGGTGTGGGTGCATGAATACCTAAAGGATTTCCCCGGGCAACAGGACGTCTTGCGCTACGTGCTTTGTGCCAACATGCCGGAAAACAAGGATAATGATTTTACCTGGAAGGATTTCCAGGACCGCAATAATAACGAGCTGGTCGCTATTCTAGGCAATTTCGTAAACCGGACGCTGGTGCTCATGCATAAACTTTGCAAAGGGAAAGTCCCCCCCTTTCATGCCGAGCTGGCCGATGATGCAGACAAGGCGATCGTCGAGTCGTTGAAGCAGGCCAAAGAACGTGTGGAAAATGCGCTGGATCATTTTCATTTTCGGGATGGATTGGCTGCCGTCATGGACCTGGCCCGGGAGGGTAATCGTTATATGCAACAACGCGCTCCCTGGCTTCTGTCGAAAACCTCCGACATGCAGCTTGCGCATCAGAAGGAAATTGATAACTGTATTCATGTGTGCCTCCAACTGACTGCTAACTTGGCTGTCATGATTAATCCGTTTCTACCTTTCACCGCAGAGAAGATTTGCCACATGCTCAAAGTGGTTGAGCGGATGTTGGACTGGGAGAATGCCGGCAGCATGCATTTAGTGAAGCCTGGATACAGTCTGCGGGCTCCCGAGCTGCTGTTTCAAAAAGTAGAGGATGCCCAGGTGAAGGAGCAACTAGCCAAACTGGAAAGAGGCACGAAACCTAAAGCAAAAGGAATTGAGGCGGAAAAAGAAAAGGAGAACGGGAATGTCCACCCTGTAAAGCCAGAAATCAAGTTCGAAGACTTCGCTAAATTGGATTTTCGGGTGGGAACAATACTTGCTGCAGAGAAGGTAGAGAAGGCCGATAAGTTGCTTAAACTGACGATAGATATCGGTACGGAAAAGCGTACCGTGGTTTCCGGAATAGCCACCCAATATAGCCCTGAGGACATTGTGGGCAGGCAAGTGACATTGGTAGCCAATCTAGCCCCTCGAAAAATGCGGGGTATTGAGTCGCAAGGGATGATCCTGATGGCTGAAGATGGCGGGCGCCTGGCTTTTGTCAGCGCAGCCGAACAGGTCAAACCGGGGAGTTTGATCAGTTGAGTGCGGACAACGTTTCGCCCTATTTCCTGCAGCAGGCCTCATAACCTAAAAGGAGCATGCTGTGGAATAAAGGCCCGGCGACTGACAACCTTAAAAAAAGCTGTCTGATGACGCATAGAAGGATACAAAAGGTCGCGGTCCTGGGCTCCGGGGTGATGGGGTCGCGGATTGCTTGTCACTTTGCCAACATTGGCGTCTCCGTCCTGTTGTTGGATATGCTCCCCCCGGAGCTACGCGATTTAAAAGCTCACGACGGGCAGGGATCTGCCGATCCTCTGCTAAGGAACCGCCTGGTCGATGAATCCCTGCAATCAGCACTCGAAGCCTGTCCGAGTCCGGTTTTCTCTCCGAAATCTGTCGCCCGGATTCAGACGGGTAATTTTACCGACCACATGAAAGAGATCGCATCCTGCGACTGGATAATCGAGGTGGTGGTGGAGAAACTGGACGTCAAAAACGAAATATTTAAGGAGGTAGAAAAATTCCGATCGCCCGGCACCCTGGTGACTACCAACACCTCTGGCATTCCGGTGCACCTGATGGCTGAAGGGAGAAGCGACGATTTTAAAAAGCATTTCTGCGGAACACATTTTTTCAACCCCCCACGGTATCTTCAACTGCTGGAAATTATTCCTACTGCGGCCACAGACAAGCAAGTAGTTGATTTTTTGATGCATTATGGAGATCTGTACTTAGGAAAGACCACGGTATTGTGTAAGGATAGCCCCGCCTTCATCGCCAACCGCATAGGTGTATTTGCCATGATGGCCACGCTTCACATCATGCAGGACCTCGGTTTAAATGTCGATGAAGTGGATGCCCTTACCGGTCCGGTCATCGGACATCCCAAGTCTGCGACATTCAGGACCTGCGATGTTGTGGGTATAGATACCTTGGTGCATGTGGCCGATGATCTCCAGACCCGGTGCCCTGACGATGAAGCCAGGGAATGGCTAAGGGTTCCGGAATTTGTGCGAAAAATGGTCGAGGAAGGTCTTTTAGGTGAAAAGACAGGAGCCGGATTCTACAAAAAAGAGAAGGATGGTTCGAAGACGGAAATCCTTACGCTTAACCTGGACACCTTTGCCTATGGTCCACGGGTGCGGCCGAGATTTGAGGCATTGGACCAGGTGAAGCCGTTGGAAGATGTAAGAGAGCGAATTGTCCGGCTGCAGAAGGACGAGGGTAAACCCGGTGCCTTTTATCGGGAATTTTACCGGAGGTTGTTTTCCTATGTAGCCCACCGCATTCCTGAAGTGGCTGATGACCTCTATAAGATTGACGATGCCCTGAAAGCAGGTTTTGGGTGGGAGTTGGGACCTTTTGAGCTTTGGGATCTGCTGGGTGTAAAGAAAGTAAATGAGGACATGCGTCAGGCAGGTGTCTCCGTGCCCCAATGGGTGGAGCAGATGTTGAAAGATGGAAACACGCAATTCTATAAAACAGAGCAGGGACAACGGCTATACTACCACCAGTCGGAACAAAGCTATAAACCCATTCCCGGTACCGACGCATTTATCATCCTGGATCATCGTTCCGAAGACGTAGTCTGGAAAAATCAGGCGTGCCGGATATATGATATTGGAGACGAGGTATTGTGTTTGAGCTGGAAAACCAAGATGAATACGATCGGAAGCGATGTATTGCAAGGCATTAATCAGGCGATTGATCAGGCAGAAAAGAATTTCTCGGGCCTCGTGATCGCCAATGAAGGAGCAGTGTTTTCGGCCGGAGCGAATATAGGACTCATCTTTATGCTCGCTGCGGAACAGGAGTGGGAAGAATTGCATATGGCCGTCAAAGCATTTCAGCAAGCGACGCAGCGAATTCGTTATTCGAAGATTCCTGTCGTGGTGGCTCCCCAGGGACTTAGTCTCGGAGGCGGCTGTGAATGCTGCCTGCATGCCGACAAAGTACAGGCCTCTGCGGAGGCCTATATGGGCCTGGTGGAAGCCGGCGTGGGGGTAATTCCTGCCGGCGGAGGTACCAAGGAATTCACCCTGCGGGCCAGTGATGCTTACCGAAAAGGGGAGATCGAACTGCCTATTCTGAGGGAGCGCTTCCTGACTATCGCCATGGCAAAGGTGTCCACGTCCGCGGAGGAAGCGGCAGATATGGGATTTCTTCGAAAAGGCCATGACGGGTGGACGCTCAGCCCCCGCAGGGTAATCGCAGAAGCAAAACGCAGTGTTCAAAACTTGATCTTAGCCGGTTATACAGCCCCTCAACCCCGTCAGGACATTAAGGTCCTTGGCAGGGAGGTATTGGGTGCTTTTCTGGCGGGCATTTATAGCATGGGTTTTGCGAATCGGGCTACTTCACATGATCAGAAAGTCGCCCGAAAACTGGCATGGGTGATGAGTGGAGGAGACCTGAGTGAGTCCACTTTAGTCAGTGAACAATACCTGCTGGATCTGGAACGAGAGGCCTTTGTCAGCCTTTGCGGAGAACCGAAGACGCTGGAGAGAATGCAGAGTATAATTAAGACCGGTAAGCCCTTGCGCAATTAGGCGGTTATCGAATTTTCGGCTATGGGAGAAGCTTTTTTGGACCGGGCATCCGGAATCTTGTGGATTACCTCAATATTCGTGTTTTATGGAAATGCCGCCAGCACCGACCTTGCTCGGAAGGTGGCTGAAGAAGTGCAGCACGCCTGGAACGATCAATCCGCATTGGTACGGATCCAAGGGGATTTATGGCCGGTACAGTTCCGGATCGAAGGCCGGTTTTCCCGAGAAATCTCCCCAGATGAGGTACACAAAAACCTGGATCCCACAATAAACTTTTTCCGGGTGGAGGATTTTTCCCGATTGCAAATCTCCTTTGTGGATGAGGTCGGTAGCAATACCGGGTACTTCCTTTTTGATAACCTCACCAACCATTCCAAAACCGCCGCCCACGAGTACGGCCACACCTTGGGGTTAGCTCATCCCGCAAATTTGGATATCCGTGGTCAGGGACAGCCCGGAATGATGTACCCGAGGGGTACCCTGGTGGATGCCCAATATCAATGGGATCCTCTGGTGGCTGCGGGGGCAGTGGGAGGAACGCTCAATCCGGCTTATCGAAAAGTCCTGGATCAAGACATGGCAGCGTTAGGGTTGGAACGCCTGAGATTTCGTCAAAACAGGGCGATAGTAGGCGATTTTACCAATCTGTACCATTCACGGCATTAGTGATGCTCAAATTATAGGCCCGGCCGGTCCGCTTATAGCACAACATCGATAGGAGGGCTCCCTTGGCCAGCAAAAAAAGGACTGGCAGTTTGTTTTGTGTATCTTTGTAAATAGGTGAAACACGCTGAAAACCATAAAGAAAAGCCGGTGATTTTGATCACCAATGATGATGATATCACAGCCCCCGGAATCCATGCGCTGGTGGATGCGGTGCGGCCGCTGGGTCGCGTGGTAGTCGTCGCACCAGACCGTCCCCAATCGGGCATGGGTCATGCAATCACCATTGGAGTACCTTTGCGATTGAATAAAGTGGATCTTTTCCAGGACATCGAAGCGTATCAATGTTCGGGAACGCCTGTGGACTGCGTAAAGCTGGCACGGGATAAGATCCTGCACCGTCGTCCCGATCTTTGCCTCAGTGGCATCAACCATGGAGCCAACCATTCTATCAATATTATTTATTCTGGAACGATGAGTGCGGCCATGGAGGCGGCGATAGAGGGGATTACTTCGATTGGGTTCTCCTTTCTGGATTATAGCTATGAGGCCGATTTTGCGTTGCCCAAACGCGTCGCGCATGACTTAACGAAGAAGGTGCTTCAGGACCCGCCTCCCGCAGGGTCTTTGTTTAATGTGAATATCCCGATGGTTAGGGAAGAGCAGTGGCGGGGAATCCGGATCTGCCGCCAGGCAAATGCGAAATGGGTCGAGGATTTCGATGAAAGGCGGGATCCCCACGGAAAAAAATATTATTGGATGACCGGTGAATTTCAAAACCTGGATGACGGAGAAGACACCGACGTCTGGGCTTTGGAAAACAATTATGTATCGCTGGTACCGGTGCAGTTTGATCTCACAAATTATTCACTAAAAAAGGAGCTGGAGCGCCATTGGAAGTTCTGAAGACATTAAAGAAAGACGATACCTGGCTGGGGATTGTCCTGGGTGTACTTGGCCCGTTGGCAGGATTCCTCGTTTTCTATCTGATCAAGTTCCTGCCGCTTGGCCAGTCGCTGTCTTCCTATTTGCATTTGTTTAAAGACAATACTTTTTTAATTCCTAAGGTGATGAGCCTGAGCCTCTTGGCCAATGGGGTGATCTTTTTTTTATATACGCATTATCAGAAGGATCAGACTTCCCGGGGTATTCTTGTGGCCACGCTGGTGTACGCGATTGTAATCATCATATTTAAACTCACTTAAAAGGCGACAAATTACGGGAACTTCGGTCTGATGCCACAGGCCGGATAGCCATCAACAGCAGGATTTATGCGATACTATCTCATAGCAGGAGAGGCATCCGGAGATCTCCACGGCAGCCGCTTGATCCGCCAGCTACGCCGGCTGGATCCGGCGGCCGAAATACGTTGCTGGGGAGGAGACTTGATGGAAAGTGCCGGGGCAGTACTGGTCAAGCATTACCGGGATCTTGCTTTCATGGGGTTTGCCGAAGTTGTCCGGCATTTGCCGGAAATCCTCGGAAATCTTTCTTTCTGCAAAAGAGATATCGCACAATTTGCACCGGATGCCGTGATTCTGGTAGATTACCCGGGTTTTAACCTGCGGATTGCACAGTGGGCGCATGCCCGGAAATTCAAGGTGGTTTATTATATTTCTCCCCAGGTATGGGCGTGGAAGGAAAGCCGTGTAAGACGCATTCGCCGGTGCGTGGACCTGATGCTGGTGATCCTGCCTTTTGAAGAGCCGTTTTACCAAAAATGGAATTACCCGGTTACCTATGTCGGGCACCCCTTGCTCGAAGTAGTCCGTCAGGCACAGTCACAAGGACCGGGTACTCCGATCTCCTTTCGGAAGATTATCGCTTTGTTGCCGGGAAGCCGTAAGCAGGAAGTGTTAAAGAAACTTCCGGTCATGTTGGCTGCATCCGCCCGGTTTGCGGATTATGACTTTGTCGTGGCGCAGGCTCCCCATATGGAGGATGCCCTGATGGACAGTTTGTTGGCCAATTATCCGAACGTGAGGGTGGTCAAAGGCCGGACATACGACCTTCTCCAGCAGGCTTGGGCTGCCTTGGTGACCTCGGGAACCGCTACCCTGGAAACCGCGCTGTTTGGGGTACCGGAGGTGGTGTGTTACAAAGGCAGCCCTGTCTCTTATTTGCTGGCCAAACGGCTGATTAAAGTCAAATATATTTCTCTGGTAAATCTGATCATGGATGAGGAAGTCGTCAAAGAACTGATTCAGGAAGAACTTCAGGTAGGCAACCTTGAACGGGAGTTGTCTCGTATATTGGAAGGACCGGGCAGGGAAAAAATGCTCGAAGATTATAAACGCCTCTGGGAGAAATTGAGCGCGGGAGATGCCTCTGCAGTCGCCGCCCGGAAGATTCTGGATTTCCTCAGCGTAACAGATACTTCACAAGACGGACCATCAGAATAATGAGGCAGATCAGGAACAACAGTATGGAGATGCGATTCATGCCATGCATCATCTTCACATACGTGGTATGCGGAGCATCGGGATCCTTTTTTTTGAGAAAGAGGTAACGCAGTATTTGGTCCCAGATCTTTTTCATGCCCCTAAATTACGGCTTTGAGGACTTGCAAACCGTATTTTTTTGTACCTTTTCCGCCCTGGTGAAAATAGCGATGATTACGACTTATCTCCCGACCTATGAAGAAGAATCTTCCATGGCTAATCCTTACCACGATTTTATTCTTTCGACTACAGGCCGGAGCGCAGGATCCGCATTTCTCCCAATTTTTTGCTTCCCCGCTTAGCTTGAACCCGGCCTTTACCGGCCTTTTTTCAGGGGACCTGCGTTTTTCAGCCAATTACAGGACTCAATGGTCGAGCATTGCTACTCCTTTTGTCACCGGCACTGTGGCTGCCGATGCGGGGATATTAAAGCAAGTGGTGCCTTATAATGATATCTGGGGTGCGGGATTAATGGTGCTCTATGACCAAACCGGCGGTGGTGGACTTCGAAGCAGTTACATCGGATTGTCGACGGCTTACCATAAAGGGTTAAATGCGGACGGATCCCAAAGCCTTGCCTTAGGGTTCCAGATTGCCCTGGAACAAAAGCGACTGGATTTTTCCAAATTGCTCTTTGAAAATCAGCTGACCAACCAGGGCTTTGATCCTTCGATGCCCAACGGAGAGTATATCGCTAATTCTTCCGTGTCATATGCGGATTATAATGTGGGCCTGCTTTACAATGCCAGTGTGGGCCAGTATGGCAATTATTATGTGGGTGGGTCCTATTATCATATCACCGAACCTAATGAATCTTTTCTGGGAGAAAAGCATCCCCTGCGAGGCCGTTTTACCTTTCATGGAGGAGGCGGATTTGCGCCTACGCCGTTGACGCGTGTCTACCTGAGCGGCCTGTTCATGCGACAGGCGGGGGCTACAGAGGCTGACCTCGGCGGGGCGTTCGGTTTTGTAATCAATAACCAGCCGATGGATGCCAATCTGTTTTACGTGGGAAGTTGGTTTCGTTGGGGAGACGCAGTCAATCCTTATGTGGGCGTGGAGATCAACAATCTGCACCTGGGCATCAGCTACGACATCAATGTATCCACCCTCCGGGCTGCTTCCAATTACCGGGGAGGGCTGGAACTTTCCCTGATTTATATCTATGAGAAGCCGGGCGAACACAGCCAGGGAATCAACTGTCCGAAATTCTGAGGCCAGAGAATTTGAGTGGCCTATTCACAGGCCTTTGCCTTTGCTGATGTAGGGATTGCCCTGTAACATGAAGCGGTAGGGCAACAAGGCATCCTTACCCGCATAAGCCACGCCCACACGGGTACCTGTCTCAATCTCCTCGGGGTCGGGGTCCCTGTCTCCCTCTTCGATCCAGATGGGGGAATTGCGCACCAGGCTCAGCCCGGTGTGCATGCAAGTAATGCCCAGGGCCCGCGTCAGGCAACCCGGTCCACCGGTCAGAGTCTGATCCAGCCGCTTTTTGTGGCAGCGTGCGAGCATCAGCGGAATACCTTGTTCTGGTTCCAGCGCCCTGATGAGAATGGCATGCGGCACATCTTTCGGGCTAACTACCACGTTGAACAAATGATGGATGCCATAGCATAGGTATACATAGGCCAGGCCGCCATCTCCAAACATTACTTCCGTGCGGGGCGTCCTTCTCCTGCCGTAGGCGTGGGATGCCCGGTCGATCTCTCCGAGATATGCCTCGGTTTCCACAATCACGCCGGAGGTACGCTGCCCGTCTAGCCGGGATACCAGTCTTTTGCCAATCAGTTCGCGGGAAATTTGAACGACATCGTTCCGCAGATAGAACGATTTAGGGAGTCTACTCATGGATTCGACGAATCATTTACTTTTGCGGTAAATATACACCATCTAAATCAATCCGCTATGCAGACGGCCACAGGCGTACTCTATATCATTCCCAGCCTGTTGAGCCCGGAGAGCATCGAGACTGTACCCGTCTATATTACCCCAATCGTCGCGTCACTCCGCCACTTTTTTGTAGAAAACGAACGTACTGCGCGCCGTTTTCTGAAGAGTTTGGATAAGGGGATAGACATCGATGCCATCCAGTTTTCAGTGGTCGATACCCATCATCCGGCCGACACAAAACTCATGAAGCGCTGGTTGAAAGAAGGGATAAATGTGGGCCTGCTTAGTGAAGCCGGATATCCGTGTATCGCGGATCCGGGCAGCCCTCTGGTACTGGAAGCTCACCGGACGGGAGCCCGTATAGTGCCTCTGGTCGGACCCAATGCGATGCTGATGGCCCTCGCCGCTTCGGGGTTGGACGGCCAGCAATTCCGTTTTTCCGGGTATCTTCCCGTCAAAGAACCTGCGCGGGGAAGGGCGCTGCGGGAGCTGGAAAAAAAAGCGCTGCAGACCGGAGAGACCCAGATCTTTATGGAAACGCCTTACCGCAATCGTACTCTTTTGCAGGACGTATTAACCCATTGCCATCCCGACACACTGTTGTGCATTGCCGTGGATATTACAGCACCACGGGAGCAGATTAGGACCCGCCGCTTGAAAGACTGGAAGCAGGATCTGCCTGATCTGCATAAAAGACCCGCTGTCTTTCTTATCGGCAGAGGTTAATCTTCTTGCTGATTTTCGCTTTGGAGGCCCCACTTTTGGGCAATCTGGGCTTTTTTCTCCGCAGATAGGGAAGGTGTGGCGTAATGTCCGGCGGCTGATTTTTGCCGGAATGCCTCATAAAGCGTCACGGCACAGGCCACCGAAATATTAAGAGACCTGATCATGCCCATCTGGGGGATGATGAAATTGCCATCGGCCCGTGCGCTGATCTCTGCGCTGACCCCGTCTTTTTCGTTTCCGAATACCAGGGCCATGGACTGGGTGAGATCCATTTCGTACAGGGACACCGCATCTCCAGAAAGCCGTGTAGTATATATTGCGCCATAATGGTTTTGTATGGTCTTCAGGCAGCGATCCAGATCAGTAAACTGGTGGATTGTTAACCATTTTGAAGCGCTGGATGAACTTTTTTTTCCCCATTTTTTATGGGTAGGGATCAGGGTATTGAGAATATAGACGTCCTGAATGCCTACTGCATCGCAGGTCCGCATTACCGCCGAGATATTGTGAGGATCCGATACGTTTTCCATCAATACTGTCAAATTGCCTTGCCTGCGCTCGAGTATGGCCGATAGCCGCTGTCTTCTTTCGGGGGTCATAATATGATGATTCAATGGCGTGCAAAATACAAATACCTCCACAATAGCCGAGGAGAATGTCACGAAATTAGACCGCTTATGCTTATTGTTCAGCCATGGCCAGGGCATCGCACGGGGGCGTATCGCATCAATTTATGGCTACATATAATTATTAAGAATATCTCAAATTTTTTGCTAATTTGCATCATAAAGAGCCAATAATTTGTGATGGATTGACCATTTTGGCGCCATAGTGCTGTAGGAAATACTATTCGCTCTTTGAAAAACCGTATCAAACCTACCCTATGAAAGCAGCTTTATTCAGCTTCGCCGACAAAAGTGGCGGCGCCCGATGGTACTCACCGTTGTCCCAAAACCCAGCTAATACTGCAAGCCGGGAGTTTTATTCTTTGTTAGTTCAACAGCACAAGCTTGCCGGCAAATGGAGTGTTCGTGCTCCCGCGGAATTTTTCAATTCCTGCACCCGCCTGGAAGAACAAAATGATTTGCTGAGGCAGGAAATTGCCCGGCTGGAAGAGGCGATCCTTGGACTGGACTAACGATCCGACTATGGTCTCTGGCCCCGGCGTGGATATGCCGGGGGATGGGATGCGGTGCTTCTGCTTATAGGGGCACGGCGCCGGATAGTAGGTTTTTGCGGATTAGTTTTTCCGTTCCACGTGTCTGCAGGCATTCCGGCAATGTATTTGCAGCCGTTTGTTGGTACCGCAGCCTTTTCGTATATTGATATATTGAAAAGTGTTTAAAGGCGGGGAAGACATGCCCAATATCGTCCATAGCACGTTTTTTAATGCCGATATACTCGGCGGACTAGTTTTTCTGGTGATGGGATGGATTATCCGTCTGTTCCCTCCGAAGAACAAGAGGAAGATATACGGGTATAGAAGCTATTTATCCATCCGCAATGCCGACACCTGGCGGGAAGCTAACTTGTTTGCCGGTCGGCATTCCGTGAGGATTGGCTATGTACTGTTAGGGATCGGCCTGGCAATCGGCTTTGTCTTTAAGACGCAGAGCAACTGGTACTATTTGTTGTCCGTAGGGGCTGTCATTATTGCCACGCTAAACCTTCGGGGAGAAACCGAATGGTTTTTGTCCCGGCAGTTTCATGAAGATGGCAGCCGGCGACAGCATCAGGACGCCGAAAGCCGGCTCAGGGAATTGTCCCGGCGGGGTACTGCTCCCTCTGCATCCCACGAAAATAGCTGATCAGGGTGGGGCGACCCTGATCTGATCTACTTGTTCTCACAGGGCATTTATTTACCTTTGCGCTTCAAATCATTCTTACCATGGAAGTGACCGTCGAGGTGGCCAGCCAGCTAGGCCTGAATGCCGAAGAATTTACGCAAATCCAACAAGTGTTGGGGCGCATGCCTAATTTTACCGAATTGAGCATGTATTCGGTCATGTGGAGCGAGCATTGTAGCTATAAAAATTCCATTGCCTGGTTGAAGACCCTTCCCAGGGAAGGGGGGCGTCTGCTGGTAAAGGCAGGGGAGGAGAATGCAGGCCTGGTGGATATCGGAGACGGATGGGCCTGCGTGTTTAAGATTGAATCTCATAATCATCCGTCGGCCATTGAGCCTTTCCAGGGCGCGGCTACGGGAGTAGGCGGCATTCACCGGGATATATTCACTATGGGAGCACGACCGATTGCAGCGCTCAACAGCCTACGTTTCGGCCGGCCGGAAGATCCCAAAACCCAACATCTGTTGCGGGGCATCGTGCAGGGCATTGGACATTACGGCAATTGCTTTGGCGTACCGACTGTGGGGGGGGAAGTCTATTTTGATCGTTGCTATCAAACCAATCCATTGGTCAATGCGATGAGCGTAGGAGTGGTGCGGATCGGCGAAACCGTTTCTGCTACTTCTGAAGGGGCGGGGAATCCGGTATTTATCGTCGGTTCCGATACGGGGAAGGATGGAATCGGAGGGGCCTCCTTTGCCTCGGCAAACATTGATGAGGATAGCGCTGAGGACTTACCGGCGGTACAGGTGGGAGACCCATTCCAGGAGAAAAAGCTGCTGGAGGCCTGCATGGAAATTGTCACCACGGGTGCACTGGTGGGTATGCAAGATATGGGCGCCGCCGGGATCACTTGTTCGACGGCTGAAATGAGTGCCAAAGGCGGCCATGGAATGCGCATTGATCTGGACAAGGTACCTACCCGACAATCAGGCATGAAGGCCTGGGAAATGTTGCTTAGCGAAAGCCAAGAGCGGATGCTGATCGTGGTAAAAAAAGGAAGAGAACGGGAGGTACTGGAGATCTTCGAAAAATGGGACCTCAACTGCGTACATATTGGCGAGGTGACTAAAGAGCCCCGCCTGAAATTTTATCTGCATGGAGCCCTGGAAGCCGATGTACCGGCAGAAAGCCTTGTACTCGGAGGAGGAGCGCCTGTCTATCACCGGGAGTTCCGGGAACCGGCTTATCTGTCCCGGATCCGGGAATTTTCTGATCTCGACATAGCCCAGCCCGATGACCTGAAGTCCGTGGCCGAACAAATTACTGCGCAGCCTGACATTGCTTCCAAAAGCTGGATTTATCGGCAATACGATTCCATGGTAGGCACCGCGAATGCGGGCAGCAATGCGCCTTCCGATGCGGCCGTATCCCTGGTAAAAGGTACCGGTAAGGCCTTGGCCATGACTACGGATTGTAACGGCCGTTACGTACATGCGGATCCTTACCGGGGAACGATGATTGCGGTGGCCGAAGCGGCGCGTAATATTGTTTGCAGTGGAGGACAACCCGTAGCCATCACCAATTGCCTGAACTTTGGTAATCCCTATGATCCGGAAGTATACTATCAGTTTGTGGAAGCGATCAAAGGCATGGGAGAAGCTTGCCGAAAATTCGATACGCCCGTGACCGGTGGTAATGTGAGCTTTTATAACCAGTCTCCGGAAGGTCCCGTTTTTCCGACCCCTGTTATTGGCATGGTCGGTGTCATTGACCGGATGGATCAAAGAATGACCCTTGATTTCAAACGGGAAGGAGACCTCATTTACCTCGTCGGCCAAAGCCGTCCGGACCTCGCCTGTTCCACCTATTTGTATCGGGTACTGGGCAAGTCCTTCAGCCCAGCTCCTTATTTTGACCTGGAGGAGGAATTTAACATGCAACAGCGCCTGTTGACCCTTATCCGGGCCGGTGTCCTTCAATCGGCTCACGATGTAAGCGATGGCGGACTGTTTGTTGCATTGCTGGAGAGCGCCATGGGACGTAATTTGGGATTTGCGGTGCATACGCGGCCGGACCTACGAAAAGACGCCTTTTTATTCGGGGAAGCACAGAGCCGCGTCGTGGTGTCTGTGGCCCCCGAGAAATGTATGGATTTTGAGCAGCGGATGGAAGGAGCTCCCTGGGAGAAATTAGGCCAGGTAACTGACGGATCCATTCGCGTGGATGAGGAGGCGTGGGGATCGGTAGATTCCTGGAAACAACGGTATGATACCGTGTTAGGGGAGTTGATGGATAAGGAAGAGGCCGTCCCGCTTAATTGATCCGTTCCCAGGTCTGGAAGGTATACCCATATTTATTTTTTTCATCCGCCTGATGCACGTCAGCAGCTGTCATGGTCCATTGCTTAGCATCCAGTTCGGGAAAAAAGGCATCTCCTTCGAATTCCGCGTCGATCAGTGTTTTATAGATCCGGTCCAGCAACGGAAGACTTTCCCGGTAAATTTCGGCGCCCCCCAGAATAAAAATTTCTGTACTATCATATTGTGAAGCTTTCTGGATCGCTTCTGCGAGGGAATGTGTGACTATGGCATCTGGTAGCGTATAGTCGCGCTGGCGTGTGATCACAAGATTAGTTCTCCCAGGTAGCGCTTTGCCGAAAGACACATAGGTTTTCCGCCCCATGATCACAGGATGTCCCAGAGTGGTCTGTTTAAAGAAACGCATATCCGCAGGCAAATGCCAGGGCAAGCGGTTATTCTTTCCAATGACTCCGTTGCGGGAGACAGCAGCAATGGCAGATAAAATCATGAGCGATAGGGTATGAGTCCTTAGGGGTGTAAAAGTAAGGGATCACCCGCAATTTCCCACCACCACTAGGGAAGCGGCTTCTCCGGTCAACTGCGATATTGCATGCTATACCTGTTGCGGTAATCCACCGGTGAAAGTCCGGTAATCCTTTTGAATATAGTCCTGAAAGCTTTGGTATCCGAATAGCCAACATCATACATGACTTCATTGATATTTTTGCGGCTGGCTTCAAAGTACTTCTTGGCCGCTTCCACCTTGACTCGCTGGATATATTCGATCACCGTATTGGAGGTAGCTTTTTTAAAACGCCGTTCCAGGTTTCGGCGGCTTAATGACAGCAGAGAGGTCAATTGGTCCACCGTGATCCGCTCCTGATAGTTGTTTTCGATGAACTCCTGCGCCTTTTTCACCGGCTCATCTTCATGGTCTTTCTGCCCCTGAAAGATGATAAAAGGCGATTGACTGCAGCGGTCCATGTCGATTTGGAAGATCTTGGAACAATGAATAGCCACATCCCGACCGGCATATTTTTCTATGATATATAGAATCAGGTTGGCAGAGGAAAATGCCCCGCCGCTGGTATAGATTCCATGTTCATCGGTGATGATTTTGTCGGTAACCAGCTCGATGTCAGGAAACATGGATCTAAACTGGGCGGCGGCCCGCCAATGAGTGGAACAATTCCGTCCACGTAACAGGCCGGTCTGTGCCAAAAGAAAAGCACCGACGCAGAGGCTGGCAATTTCTGCGCCTGCCTGATATTGGCGGACGATCCAGGGAATAAACCCTTGATTCAGGGCCAATCCCTGGGCGAGGTCGCCCCCGAAACCGGGTATGATGATTAGATCGGTTTTTTTTACTTGTCCGATCTCTACATCTGGGCGTATGATATACCGGCCATGTTCCAGCCGGATTTCATCCGATATGCCGGCGAGTTGCACTTGAAACAATGGCGGCTTACCCTGGCTTTGCTGATAGTTATTTACTTCCAGAAAACCACGCCTTGGATTTTCAATACTTCCCAGATCACTTTCCGCGGTGGCTAGTATGGTGATGTGTTTCATCAGTCTCTTTTTAGATGCAATAAAAGACACTTTACAAAGATAAGGATTAGAGTTGTCGTAATCAACCCCTTAAATAGTCGTATTTGCACCCTTCGCTGCCGGGCTATTCGCAGTATGTTTGCACAAGCCTCCCGGGCAATATTCCCGGCAGGACCAGGTTAAAAAGATCATTTTCACCCAAACCGATTTTCTATGAACCCACCGAAAACCCCCTTAGCGCTGGTGCTCTTCCTGTATGATTATCATTCCAAGTTGTTCCCCAATGCCCTGGACGGCATAGCGGAGAAAGATGCGCAAAGCCGGCTAGGAACAAGCGCCAATCATATGGCCTGGATTGCCGGTAGCCTTGTGTATCAAAGACAGATGCTGGCCGCAGCCGCCGGGGTATCTGTAAAGCAGACTTTGGAACCATTTTTTAAAGCAGAAGACGGACAGGGATTCAAGGGAATTGGGGAAGACGCCCACTACCCGGCCCTCTCTGAATATCTTCGGGACTGGGACAGCGTTTCACCAGCCCTGCGGGACGGATTGGCGAAAATGGACGAGGTGCAGTTGCACAGCCCCGATCAATGGGTGATGCCCGGAGAAGATTATACGTTATTGGATGCCCTTACTTTTTGCGTGGATCGTGAATCCTATTGCCTCGGGCAGCTCGGATTATACCGCCGGTTATTAGGATACGAAGCCATGAAATGGGATTAGCATATGGGACATACCGCGAGAAAACTGGTTTTGTTTAACATGATGACTCTGGACGGGTATTTTGCCGGGATAGATGACGATATTTCCTGGCATAGGGTAGATGCGGAAGTCAATGAGTATATCGTGGATCAACTGGCGACGGGCGATACGCTCGTTTTTGGCCGGAAAACCTTCCAGATCATGGAAGACTTTTGGCCCACCGACCAGGCTTTTGAGCTGGACCGGGCCACTGCAGGCATGATGAGTAGCTATCAGAAGATCGTCTTTTCCACCACGCTGGAAACGTCTGGGTGGCAAAACACGCGGTTGTTCCGGGATAAGGTGGCTGATACGGTCCGGGATCTGAAGAAACGGCCTGGAAAGAACCTGTTTGTCTTTGGAAGCGGTGATCTTTGTCAGACGCTGATCAAAAATAATTTAATTGATGAATTTCGGCTCATGCTCCATCCGGTGACCTTGGGAACGGGAAAGTCGTTTTTCCATACTGGGGTGAATTTGCAACTTTTGAAAACCAAAGTATTTGGCAACGGAAATGTATTGTGTTGTTATCGCCGAGAAAATGCCCTATAGGGCTCCGCATGACAAATGAGGATTGAAAAAAACCGCTCACGATGGTTGAGGTGTTTAAAACCGATGTCAGAGATCAAAGGCAGGCGGCCGAGGTATTGGAAATTTTGAGCTTGCATTTTCCCGATCATAAGCTGAACTTTGATCTGGATGATTGCGACAAAGTGTTGCGTGTGGAAGGGGCCTGTCAGATCGCCGATCATGTCAGGGCAATTGCCAGAGACTGCGGATTTGTATGTGACGTATTGGATTAAACTTTTAAACCCAATTTCATTCACGATAAAAATAGCATCATGAAAGTAGTCAATCCCTATCTGAATTTCGGAGGTAATGCTGAGGAAGCCTTCCAGTTTTATAAGTCTGTTTTTGGAGGTGATTTTAGCAATATAACCCGCATGAAAGACGCCCAAGGAATGCCGGTTCCGGAAGGACAAGAAGATAAGATCATGCACATTGCCCTGCCCCTGAATAGCGGCCAGGTGTTAATGGCCAGTGATAACTGTGACAGTTCGTCTTTTCGTGCGGGAAACAACGCCTATATTTCCATCCACGCCGATAGTGTGGAAGAAGGCCAGCAACTCTATAAGGCGCTTGCTGCAGGGGGCAAAGCCCAGTATCCCTTTGAGAAGCAATTTTGGGGCTCCTGGCATGGCAACTTACAGGACAAGTTTGGCGTGTATTGGATGGTCAACTATGATGAGCCTGCTCAATGAGTTTTTCTCTCCCCAGATGCAATCACAGGAAGTCGGGCCACTCGGCATATGAGGCCGAGGAGGCCCCGACTTCCCAAGAGCAGTGATGCTGCTGCACGTTGGAAAGAACCCGGTAGCCTTACGGGATACCGGATATTTTTTACACCAATTCATTTTGTGATGAATACCCCCCCGACGGTTCACGTAGAGGTAGAGGTGAAAGCCCCTAGCTCCATGGTATGGGAGTGTTGGACCCTCCCTACACATATTCAGGCGTGGAATGCGGCCTCGCAGGACTGGCATACGCCTTATGCGGAAAACGACTTAAGAAAAGGAGGTCGCTTTACATTCAGAATGGAGGCCCGCGACGGCAGTGAGGGATTTGATTTCGGTGGCGAATACACCGAGGTGACCAATCAACAACGGATAGCCTACCGGATGGATGACGGCAGAAAGGTGACTGTAGACTTTGAAGACCGCGGAAGCACCACCCGGATCCAGGAAGTTTTTGAGGCCGAAACGCAGCACTCCGTGGAGATGCAGCAAGCCGGATGGCAGGCTATTCTCGACAATTTCCGAAACTATACGGAAGCCTATGCGCGCGACAGTGAGGCTAAACGACAGCCTCCGGATTGAATGGGCCGTCGCTGGAGATTTTCTGAGATATTGTTTCCCAACGTGCTATGATTTACTTTTGGGTGAAATTTTAAAATCATGCATTATCTTCCCTCACCCGCGCGCTATCAATCCATGATATACAGGCGTTGCGGGAAAAGCGGAATCCATTTACCCGCGCTTTCTCTGGGCCTTTGGCATAATTTCGGAGGGGTAGACGCCATGGAAAATAGCCGGCGTATCCTTCATCTGGCTTTCGATTCCGGCATCACGCATTTTGATCTGGCCAACAATTATGGCCCTCCGCCCGGATCGGCAGAAGAAAACTTTGGACGAATTCTCCGTCAGGATTTCAGCGGCTATCGGGATGAATTGATCATCTCATCCAAAGCGGGCTATACCATGTGGGACGGTCCCTACGGAGATTGGGGCTCTCGAAAATATCTCATCGCCAGTTTAGACCAAAGCCTAAAACGCATGGGCCTGGATTATGTGGATATTTTTTATCATCATCGCCCCGACCCGGAGACGCCTCTGGAGGAAACCATGACAGCACTGGATCAGGTGGTTCGCCAGGGTAAGGCCTTATATGTAGGCATCTCCAATTATCCGGCTGAATCCGCTGCCCGGGCAATCGCCATGCTGCGCCAGTTAGGTACCCCCTGCCTGATTCACCAGCCGAAATATTCGATGTTTGTGCGCTGGGTGGAAGAAAGCCTGCTGGATGTGTTGGAACAAGAGGGCGTAGGGTGCATTCCTTTTTCTCCACTTGCCCAGGGATTACTTACCAACAAGTATCTCCATGGAATTCCGGAGGACTCCCGTGCTGCCAAATCCACCGGATTTCTGCAGCGTGAGGAAGTGACCGAGGACAAACTGGCACGTATCCGGCAATTGAACGACCTGGCGGCAAAGCGCAGCCAAACATTGGCGCAAATGGCCTTGGCCTGGCTGCTCAAAGATACCCGCGTCACTTCGGTGCTTATCGGAGCCAGTAGGCCCGAACAGCTTAGTGATTCATTGCAATGCCTGTCCCATCTCCAATTTACTCCCGAGGAACTTCAAGCCATAGAGGAGATCCTTGGCTCACCAGTGGAATAGATGCGTGGCTTCAGTCAATGGACAGCTAGACGGCTACCTGCGCTTTGATCGCAGGATGGCTCTGGTAATTCTCAAGCGTAAAATCCTCGTAGCGGAAGCTGAAAATATCGGTTACTTCTGGATTGATCCGCATCACAGGAAGGGGGAAGGGATCGCGGCTTAGCTGCAGCTTGGCCTGCGCCAGGTGGTTTTTGTATAAGTGTACATCTCCGAAGGTATGGATAAACTCATAGGGCTCCATATCGCAGACCTGGGCGATCATCATGGTAAGCAGGGCATAGGAAGCGATATTAAACGGTACGCCCAAAAAGACGTCCGCACTGCGCTGGTAGAGTTGGCAGCTTAGTTTTCTCTTCGTTTCATTCCGCGAAGCGTCGGGAGGTAAGGTATAAAACTGAAACAGGCAGTGGCATGGGCTGAGCGCCATTTGCGCCAGATCCCCAACATTCCAGGCACTAACCACCAGCCTCCGGGAATCCGGATTATGCTTTAACTGCTCGATGAGATTTTGGATCTGGTCAATGGACTGGCCATCCGCAGCCGGCCAATGCCTCCATTGCTTGCCATACACGGGGCCCAACTCGCCCTGCGCATCGGCCCACTCGTCCCAAATGCTTACACCGTGTTGCTTCAGGTATCCGATATTGGTATCCCCCCGCAAAAACCAAAGGAGCTCGTAAATAATAGA
>Ga0164242_10000058_pt1 | contig 125670 bp, 119 predicted proteins | sample OricomgcompostMG_FD_108783 | JGI IMG/M metagenome (GOLD analysis project Ga0164242, IMG submission 108783) | Miracle-Growth compost microbial communities from Emeryville, California, USA - Original compost - Miracle growth compost (MG) ...
CCCTCCGACGCAGGCCCCGGCCACCGGACCAGCGGCGGGCGGTGCTCGGCCAGGCACCGGCCCCCGCAAGGCGCGCAGCCACACACGAACACCGGCCAACCGGCAGGCCGCCGGCAGGCACGAGGATTGTTCTCGCTCCGCCGTCGGCGGCATGAGAGCAAATGACGACGCTGCCCGGCGCGTCATCACCGCTCTTGACACGAGTAGTCGTACGAACAACCCTGGTGCGCCATGGACTGTGACTCCGCGTTAAGTGGGTCTGCCGGTCCACACGGGGGCGCGGGAGGCGGCACACGGGTCCGGTGCGGATCGGGCCCCACGGCGTCCAGGTGCGGATTCTGGCGGCTGACGGCCCTCCCGGGGGTCGCGTCGTGGGTTCCGCGCGAGTGGGATCTCCTGGCGGGAAGGCCTGCGGCGCTCGACCTGCGCATGGTCGACGCGCCGGGCCGGCGCGGCGGGTTGAGGGCCGCGTGAGGGGCTACGTGCGCCTGTTGCGGTCTCCCTACGCCGCCCGGGTCTTGGCGGGGACCCTGGTCGGCAGGGTTCCCAGCGCGATGGCCGGGGTGGCGATCCCTCTGACGCTGCGTGACAGCGGGGCCGGGTACGGATTCGTCGGCCTGGTGGCCGGGGCGTTCGCGGTGGCGGCGGCCGTCGGGGGCCCGTGCTGGGGACGGCTGGTGGACCGCGCGGGTCAATGGCGCGTCCTGCTCTGCTGCGCCGTGGGTTCCGGAGCCGGATCGGTAGTGATCGCGCTGGCGCCGGCTCGTGCGGTGCTCGTCGTCCTGGGCGCGGTTCTGGCGGGGGCGGCCACTCCCCCGCTGGAGCCTTGTCTGCGGGCTCTGTGGCCGGACCTGGTCGCCGCTGAGGTGCTGGAGTCCGCCTACGCGCTGGACTCGGCCTCGCAGGAGCTGGTGTTCATCGGCGGGCCGCTGGTGGTGGCCGGTTGCGCGGCGGCCGGCTCGCGGCCACCGAGGCGTTCGCCTGGCTGGTCACCTTGATGACCGCGGGTACGGCCGTCGGGTCCGGTGCGGTGGGGGCGGTTCTGCAGCGAGCCGGCGAGCCGTGGGCCGCCTGCTGCGCGGTGGCAGGCGTGGCCCTGGCCTTCCTCGCACTGCTCCTCGGACAAGGGCGCCTGGCCCCTGAAACGGAACCGGCTTCGCTCGGACTGGCAGGATGAGCGCACAGACGACCGCCACCGCCAGGCCGCGCTACCGGTGGGCGGTTCTCGGGGTGGCCACGTTCGCGCAAGCCGGAGCGTGCTTCTTCGTCCAGGGGATCGGGGCGGTCGGCGTCAGCCTCGAACGGGGGCTCGGACTGACGGACGGTCAGGTCGGGTTGCTCGTCTCTGCGGCCCAACTGGTCCCCCTTGTCGGCCTGCTGGTCGCCGGGGAGTTGCTGGACCGGTACAGCGAGCGGTGGGTGGTCGCGGGCGGCACGCTGCTGGTCGCCGCGGGCTCCTGGCCGGAGCCCTGGCGCCCGGCTATCCGGGGCTCCTGGCCGCGCTGCTGGTGGCGGGGATGGGCTACAGCACGGCGCAGCCGGGCGGGAGCCGGTCCGTGGCCTCGTGGTTCAGCGCCGAGCAGCGCGGGTTCGCCATGGGCATCCGGCAGGCCGGGCTGCCGCTGGGCGGTGCTGCGGCCTCCGCGGTTCTTCCCGCCCTCGCCGCCGCGCACGGCTGGCGGGCGGCACCGGCGACCGGCGCGGCCGCCGCTCTCCTCGCCGCCCTCGCCTTCGGCTGCCTCTACCGGTCCCCGGGCGGCGGCGGGGTCGCCACTGCCGCCACCGCCCCGTCTCCTCCGCCGCGGCCGCGCCGGCAACGGCTCCGCGCTCAGCTCGCCGGCCGGCTGCGCATGGCCAGGGAGCCGGCGATGGCGCGCATCGTGCTCTCCGGCGTCAGCCTGATCTCCGTGCAGTACGGCGTGGTGGTGCTGTGCGTGCTGTCCTTGCACGAGAGGCAGCGGATGAGCCCCGGGCGGGCGGCGCTGGTGCTGTTCGCGGCGCAGGGGGCGGGGGTGGTCGGGCGGGTGGTGCTGGCGGCGTGGAGCGATCGGGCGCCCGGCGGGCGCTACCGGCCGGTGCTGGTCTGCCTGGCCGCCGCCGTGGGCGGGCTCGCGCTGCTGGGCTCGCCGGTGGGCGGGTCGCAGGCCGCTGCGGTCGCGCTGTTCCTGTGGCTGGGGTTCTTCGGGTTCGGCTGGTACGGGCCGTGGGTGGCCCACGTCGCCGAATCGGCGCCGCCGGCGCGCGGCGGCTTCGCGCTCGGCCTGGCGATGGCCGTCAACCAGATCGCGGTCATCGCCGTGCCGCCGCTGCTCGGCGTGCTGCGCGACGCCACCGGCGGCTACACACCGGGCTGGTGGGCCCTGGCCGCCTGCGCGGCAGCGGCCTTCACGCTCACCTTCCGCGCCCGTGGGGGCGTTCCCCTCCTCAGACGGCGGACCAGCCGTTGTCGACGGGGACGATGACGCCGTTGATGTTGCTGGCGGCGTCGGAGGCGAGGAAGACGATGGCGGCCGCCTGCTCCTCGGCGCCGGAGGCGCGGCCGACGTTGCCCATGTAGCCGCCGACGACCACCAGGCCGTGGGCGCCCTGCGCTCACGACCAGGCCGCCATGGTCAACACCGCCCTGCGGCTGGCCGCCGAGCAGTGGGCGCCCTGCTGGGCCGACACCGGGCCGCGCACCGCATTCGCGTCCGTGGTCCGCGCGGCGCTCACCGTGGCCGACCAGGGGCTGCCGCGCGCCGGCGGCACCGGGGCCGACGGCTAGCCGGCGCCGGGCGGACGGGCGCCGCCGCCGGGGTTGTGGCGGCTGAGGGCGATGCACTCGACGTCGATCTGGTCGGCGATCTCCCGTACCTGTGCGGCGAGTTGGCCGACCGTGCCCGGGTCGTGGGCGGGGTGCGCCTGCCACTGCGCGGCGAGGTGGCGCAGCAGCGCGGTGACCTGCTCGGCGGGTACGTACAGGGCTCCGTCGGTGTCGCGGGCGACGCCGATCTTCCAGGGCTGTTCCGCGCTCAACGGGCACCCTCGGGTTCTGCTGCGACGTCCAGTTCGATGTCCACGACGTGTCCCTCCTCGGCGCGGGACGGCCGGACGCCCGCGCTCGCCACACCCTACGGCGCGCGGGTGCGGGGCGGCGCGTCACAGTCCGGGGCGCCGTCTCGTCCCCTGGGTGAGCGGGGAGCGGGGAGTGCGGCGAGAGACGCCGCATCCCGAGGAAGGGGCGGCGGCGATGGCCACGCGACGCGAGGAAGACGAGACGGCGATCAGGCGGCAGATCGGCAGGATCGCGGAAGGGATCCGCACGAAGGACCTCGACGGGCTCATGCGGCTCTACACCCCCGACGTGGTCTCCTTCGACGTCGAACCCCCGCTGCAGCATGCGGGGGTGGAGGCGAAGCTGGCGAACTGGGCGCGGGCGTTCGCGTTCTTCGAGAAGGCGGACTACGAGATCCGCGGCCTCTCCGTGACCGCGGGCCAGGACGTGGCGTTCGGGCACGGCTTCGGCCGGCTCAGCGGCACGCTCCGGGACGGCACGCGGACCGAGGGGATGTGGGTGCGGGTCACCTTCGGCCTCCGGAAACTCGGCGGGGACTGGCTGATCACGCACGACCAGGTCTCCGTCCCGTTCGACATGGCGAGCGGGGCGGGTGTGGTGGATCTGGAGCCGTGAGCCGGAATCGCGCCCCCGCCCGGCGGCGAGGGCGCGCGCGGGCGCGCGGGGGCACGACGGCGGGCGACGACGGCGGCGACGGCGACGGCGACGGGGTCAACGGGAGAACTTGGCCACGGCCTCCGGCGTGACCGGGGTGAAGAAGTTCACCAGGTTGCCGTCGGGGTCGCGGAAGAGCAGGGAGCGGTTGCCCCAGGGCATCGTCGTGGGCCCGCTGACGAAGTCGATGGCGACGCCGGGTTCGGGGGCGGACAGCCGCTGGTGGGCCTGGTCCACGTCGTCGACCAGGAACTCCACGATCACGCTGCGGTTCTCCCCCGGGACGGCCGAGCCCGGGGCGAACAGCGGAACGGTGGCGGTGCCCCCGATCGCCAAGGTGGCGTGCGGGGTGCGGAGTTCGGCGAAGTCCGGGGTGGGTCGCCAGGCCCGCGCGCCGGTGGCGCGCTCGTAGAACGCGACGAGGCGGTCGACGTCGGCGGTGATGATCCGGATCGAGACGAAGTCCATGGTGATCGTTCTCCTTCGGTGCTGTCCTTGCTTGCTTGCGCACGTGGCACGCTAGGACGAATAGCGGACAGAACCGGCCCGGTATCGGCGTTAGAGTGCGGACATGCCTCGAACCACCGGGCGGGTGCTGACCCTCCTGGAGCTGCTCCAGTCGGGCGGGACCCGGACCGCCTCCGAGCTCGCCGAACGGCTCGGCGTCGACGAGCGCACGGTGCGCCGGTACGTGGACCAGCTGATCGACCTCGACGTGCCGGTGGAGTCCGTCCGGGGCCGCTACGGGGGCTACCGGATCGGCTCCGGGTACCGGCTGCCGCCGCTCATGCTCAGCGACGACGAGGCGCTGGCCGTCCTGCTCGGCCTCACGGCCGTCCGCCGGAGCCGATCGCCGGCGGCCGCGGCGCCGCTGGGGGCGGCGGGCACGACCGCGGGCGAGACCGCGGCGGCCAAGATCCGGCGGGTGCTGCCCGCGCGCCTCGCGCGGCGCCTCGACGCGGTCCTGGCCTCGCTCAGCTTCACCGCGGACCTCCCCGCCGCCGCGGGCGCGCCCGGCGAGGGGACGGTGGCGCCGGTGCCGGACGCGGCGGTGCTGCTGCCGCTGGCCGACGCGGTGCGCAACCGCCGGCCGGTCGCCGTCCGCTACACCGACCGGGCGGGGCGCCGCACCGACCGCACGCTGCACCCGTACCGGATCGTCGCCCACGCCGGCCGCTGGTATGTGACGGCGCGCGACACCGGGCCGGACGAGGACCGCACGCTGAGGCTCGACCGGATCGCCGGCGCCCGCGTCATGCCCGGCACCTTCGACGCCCCCGAGGATCCCGAACCGGCGCGGCGCCTGCTCTCCTCCTTCGCCAACGCGGAGTACCGGTACCGGGTTTCGCTGCGCATCCACGGCAGCGCCGGGCACATCCGCGCCCGGTTCCCGGCGAGCGTCGCCGTGCTGGAAGCGGAGGAACCCGACGAGCCGGAGGGGCCGGAAGAGCCGGACGCGGACGCCGAGGGCTGGTGGCGGGTCGAGTTGCGGGCGGAGCGGCTGGACTGGCTGCCGCCGCTACTCGCCGCGCTCGACCGCCCGTTCACCGTCGAGCGCCCTGAGGAACTCCGCTCGCTGGTACGCGAGTTCGCCGACCGCCTGACCGCCCGCGCCCGCGGCGCCTGACCTCGCGGCCCCCCTCGCCGCGGCGCCCGGGACGGAACGCGGACACGACGGGGACCGGACGGTGACGCGGGCGGGAGAACCTCGCAGCGGACCGGGGTCGTGTCTCTGTACGAACGTGGTTCGTACGGGAAGTCCTGGAGGCGCCGTGAACATCCGAAAGACCTCGATCACCGTCGTGCTGGCCGCCGCGGCGGGCCTCGCGATCGCCGCCTGCGGCAGCGGAGCCACCGGCGGCGCCTCCGGCTCTCCGTCCGGGGCCGCCGCCTCCTCGGCCGCGGCTTCCCCGGGCACGGCCGCCTCCACCGGCACCTCGACCGGCGCGCCCGCCGGCGCCGGGGCCTCCGCGGCGGCCGGCTCGGGCACGGCGGCGGCCGGCGGCGCAGGCGGCGCCACCGTGACGGCGACCGGCGGCGCGGCCCGCTGCCACACCGCGAACCTCGGCTTCGCCTGGGGCGCGCCCGGCCCCAGCGCGGCCGGCGGGCAGCGCAGCGTCGCCGTGAAGCTGACCAACAAGGGCACCGCCGCCTGCAGTATGCGCGGGTTCCCGGGCGTGGACCTGGTGAACAGCGGCCAGAGCTGGTCCCTGCCGCGGTCGAGCGGCGGCCCACACGGCACCGTCACGCTCACGCCGGGCGCGAGCACCTCGTTCACCCTCGTCTACCGGGCGGACATCGGAGCCGGCGGGACGCCGTACACGCCGACGACCGCCGTCATCACGCCGCCCGACGAGACCACCTCCTACGACCTGCCCTGGACCTACGGACGGCTGATCAAGGACTCGACCACCTACGTCGAGCCGGTCGGCTGAGGCGCCCGGGCCGGGCCCTTACATTCCCCCTCGACGCCCGTCCGCTTCCCGCCAGGCACGCGCGTGCCGGGAGCGGGCGGGCGCCTGCGGGCGCCGCAACTCCCCTACGGCGTGCGCGCCGGTGCCCTTCGTCACAGCCAGGACTCCGATGTGAAGCGGCGGGAAGGGGGAAGTGAGAGGGTGGCACCGGCCACCCCTCGGGGAAGGGGGATCGAATCGGCCATGGCCGAGCTGCACGTCTTCACCAGCACCCGGGGCGACACACTGATCCTCCATCCGCTGGGGGAGATCGACCTGGACACCGCCGACCGCCTGGTCGGCGCGGCGCAGGCCGCCGGAAGGCCGGGGCGCGGCGCCGATCTGGTCGTCGACCTGTCGGGGGTGACCTTCATGGGCTCCTCCGCCGTGCACGCGCTCGTCACCCTGATGCATCGGGCCGAGGCGGGCGGCGGCCGGCTGAGGGTGAGCGGGGCCAACCGCCAGGCGCGCGAACTGCTGGTGTTCACCGGCCTGTCCGCGCTGCTGGCCGACGATCCTCCGGACGCTGCCGGGAGGCCCGGCGGCCGTGATGTGTAGCGTCCCCGGGCGAGGACACCGACGGGGATGTGGGCGCCGGGCAGCACCGGCACCACCGCGCGCACCGCGGCCCTTGGTGTTCCTCGACGCGTTCCATTTCGCGCATCCGACCACCGACGACCCCGCTGCCGGCACGTGTGGCCGGCCGTCTCCGAGCTGGTCACCGACCTCGTCCGGCACACCGGCGGCCCGGGGGTGCTGCGGCCGGCCTTCGACGGCGACCGGGGCCGGGTCGCCGTCCATGATTCGAGGACCGAGGCGCCCGAGGTGCGCGGCGCGCGGCTGGACGGCGGCTACGGCCGGCCGCTGGTGCGGCAGTTGACCACCGGGCTGCGCCGTCGGCGGCGCAGCGGCGTGGGCCGCCCGTGGCGGGGGCGCGCCGCCCGGGCAGGGGGCGGATCGACGTACGGCGCAAGCGGCGCGGGCGGCTTCGCGCACGGCGGCGGCCGGCGGCTGCCGAGCGTGCGGAGGGGATCCGCGCCGCCCGGTGCCGCCGGCCGCCGTGGGTGGTGGGCCGGCAGACCGTCGGAGGCCGCCGGGGAGGGTCAGACGGCCGGGGCCGGGTCCTGGTCCTGCTCCACCATGGCGATCTCCTGCTCCTGCTCCTGGCGTCCGCCGAGGAAGGCGGCGGTCGCGACGGCGCAGACCAGGGCCGCGATGGAGACGATCAGGAAGCCCAGCGAGTAGCCGCTGTCCAGCGCGGGCACCGCGTGCACGGCGGCCTTGCTGAGGGCGTCCGCCGGCGGGACGGAGTTGGCCGCGACCGGGCCGGCGCCCTCGGCCGCCGCCTTGATCGCGGACAGCGAGGAGTCGGAGTTCATCGCGGTGTTGAACAGGTGCCCGGCGCGGTCCAGGGCGACGGCGCCGACGACCGCGGGGCCCATGGCGAAGCCGAAGTCGCGGACCATGCTGGTGGTCGCAGCGGCCATGCCGGCCAGGTGCGTCGGCACTGTGTTGACCACGGTGGCGGTCACCGAAGAGACGGCGAAGGCGAAGCCGACGCCGACCAGGCCCAGCGGGACGATGATCGAGGGCAGCGTGGTGTCCGAGATCGGCAGGCGCGAGGCCAGGAACTGGCCGACCGCCATCAGCAGGAAGCCGATGCTCAGCACCCAGCGGGGCTGCATGCGCGCCATCATCAGCGAGGTCAGCGGGAAGAGGAACAGCGCCAGGCCGCTCAGCAGGATGAAGGCCACCGAGGTGCGGATGGCGCTCTGGTGCTGGATGACCTCCATGCGGATGGAGATCGCGTAGGCGGTGCCGAGGAAGGAGAACATGCCGAGCACGGTGACCGCCGAGGCGAGCGCGAAGGCCCGGTTCTTGAACAGGTCCATGCGCAGCAGCGGGTTGGCGACCCGGGTCTCGACGACGACGAAGGCGATCAGCAGCAGCGCGGCCAGGACGAAGGTGACGATGATCGTCGTGCTGCCCCAGCCGGCGGTCGGGCCCTCGATGACCGCGTAGAGCAGGGCGAACAGGCCGAGGCCGACGGTGATCTGGCCGGGCATGTCCATCGAGCGGCCCTCGGGCGAGCGGGAGTCCTGGCAGAAGTACTGGGAGATCGCGGCGACGACCAGGGCCAGGCCCGCGATGATCCAGAAGGCCAGGCGCCAGGTGCCGTAGGTGGCGGTGAGGCCGCCCAGCAGCGGGGCACAGAAGTTGCCGAAGGAGAGCAGTGCCGCCCACAGAGCGATCATGCGGGCGCGGCTGGCGTGGCTGTGGCTGCCGGAGGCGATGATCGCCAGCGTGGTCGGGAACAGCGCCGCGGAGCCGAGGCCGGCGATGAACTGGCCGATGTCCATCTGCACGACGCCGGTGGCGGTGCTGGAGATGACCTCGCCGACGAGCAGGATCAGGGCACCGCCGACCAGCAGCTTCTTGCGGCCGAAGAGGTCGCCGAGGACGCCGAAGGTGAGCTCCAGCGCGGCGATCGGCAGCAGGATGCTGTCGGATATCCAGTCCAGCTGCGACGCACCGGTCGGGTGGAGCACGCTCTGGAAGGTGCCGTTCAAGGTCGCCGGCACGGCCACGCCGATCTGCGCGAGGCAGACCGCGAAGCCCACGGCCACGATGGTTGCGAGGCTCAGAGTCGTGTGACGGGTCTTCTGACCCGATACAGTCCCCGATCGACCCGGGGCGGACAGCGGAGCGGACAAGGGAGTCCCCAATTCTTCACATCACGTCAGTGTGATCGGGCGGCGGCCGCGCGGAGCGGGCCGGGCCCTGCCGAAGGACGTCGCAGGTGGCCTGCGTGTGTGAGGACCCTAGGTGCACGGAACCAATCGACGCAATAGTTGTCGCGCATATTGTTGACGATATTGGCTGTGGATCTTGGAGGGATCTCGCATCCCGCCCCGCCCGTCCACAGAATCAGCACGTCAGGGCAGTCGGCAAGGAACTACCGGGCGGACGCGACAAACCTCACATAGACCCTGTTCAGACCCCTGCCGGCGGCACCGGGCCGGCGTCCACCTCGGGCAGGGCGGCGACGACGCTGGCGAGGTGGGCGCGCATCGCGGCCTCCGCGGCCGGCGCGTCCCCGGCGCAGACCGCCTCGATGATCGCCAGGTGCTGCGGCAGCGAGACCGAGGGGCGCCCGGGGTGCATGGCGAGCCGGAACTGGTGGTGGACCTGCTGGCCGTGCAGACGCTCCAGCACGGCGCAGGCCGTGCGCTGGCCGCCGATCCGCAGGATCAGGCCGTGCAGCTCCTGGTTGAGGGCGGAGTAGGTGAGCAGGTCTCCCCCGGCCACGGCCGCCCGCATCCGCTCGGCGATGCCGCGCAGGGCCTCGCGGTCCTCCTCCTCGGCGCGCTCGGCGGCCTTGGCCGCGCACAGGCCCTCCAGGGCCATCCGCACCTCGGTGATCTCGACGGCCTCGTCCAGCGAGACGGCGCGGACCCGGGCCCCGCGGTTCTGGATCCGCTCGACCAGGCCCTCGGTGGCCAGCTCGATCAGCGCGTTGCGCACCGCCGCCCGGCTGGCGCCGAACTGCTCGGACAGCTCGGCCTCGACCAGCCGCTGGTTGGGGGCGAACCGGCCGCTGGTGATGGCCGCGCGGATGGTCTCGGTGGCCGACACGGCGCTCGCGGCGCTGCTGGCGCCGTCGGCGGTCCGGGGCGAGTGGAGGCGCATCGTCCCTGCTCACATTTGTTGACAATATTGTGCTGGATCCGCATCGTAGCGGGCAGCGAAGACGCGCGCACGGCTACCGCGCACTTCGCCGGCACAGTAACGCGAGGAGGTCCCGGCCATGGCAGCCGGCCCGGCAGGCATCCCGTGGGAACGCGTGGCCGTGGACGCGCCCGAGGGGCTCGCCGTGGTGGACGCCGAGGGCCGCTTCGTGCAGGTCAACCGCGCCGGGGCGCGGCTGTGCGGCCGGGCGGCCGATGACCTGGTCGGGCTGGTCTCCCCGTTCTCCCCCGCGGCCCCGGCGGAGTCCGGGCGCGGGGAGCCGGCGCAGGGCGACGGCGAGCAGGTCGGCGTCTGGTGCCCCGCGCCCGGGCTGCGGCGCGAGCTCGCCTACCGGACCCGGCGCGCGGCCGACGCGCCCGGGCTGACCTCCGTCTCCTTCCGGGACGCCACCGAGGAGCGGCACCGCCGCCGGCGGCTGGCCGCGCTGGCCCGCACCGCCGCCGCGCTGCCCGCGCACGGCTCGCCGACGGCCACCCTGGACGCGCTGGCCGCCGAGGTGCTGCGGGTCGACACGCTGGCCGGGGTGGAGATCCTCGTCCTCGACGAGTCCGGCGGCGACCTGCGGGTGGTCGGGACGGCCGGCTTCGGGCACCGGGCCGACTTCTTCGACCGGCTCGCGCAGGTCGAGCGGTGCGGCGGCACGCTGCGGATGCGCGAGGCGCTGCGGGACGGTGTGCCGGTGGTGGTGCCCAACCGCTGGACGGCGATCCGGGACGACCCGGTGTGGGCGCCGCTGCACGACTACCACACGGCGCCTGCCTGGGACTCCTTCGCCAGCGTGCCGCTGCTGGTGCGCGGCCGGGTCACCGGCGTGCTCAACGCCTTCTTCGCGCCCGGGCAGCCGGTCGGCCGGCGGACGGTGGAGTTCCTGACCGCGATGGCCGAGCAGGCCGCGCTCGCCGTCGACTACCGGCGGCTGCTGCGCCGCGAGCGTGAGCAGGCGCGGCGCGAGGAGCGCCGTCGGCTCGCCCGCGACCTGCACGACTCGGTGGTGCAGCAGGTGTTCTCGATCGGCATGCAGACCAAGGCGCTTGAGCTGCTGACCCGGCGCGGGGAGGCGGTCCCGGCCGAGGCGGTGCGCCGGGCCGCGGACGAGGTGGGTCTGCTCGCGCGCACCGCGCTGGCCGACCTGGAGGCGATGGTGCAGGAGCTGCGGCCGCCCTCCCGGCCCGAGCGGGACGGCATCGAGGAGACGGTGCGGGCCCTGGCGGAGAGCATCGAGCGGCGGACCGGGCTGCGGTTCCGGCTGTCCTTCGGCCCCGGCCTGGACCTGGTCCGGGGCGAGATGGCCGAGGACGTCCACCGGATCGTCGCCGAGGCGGTGCACAACGCCGTCAAGCACGCGGAGGCGCGGACGGTGGCGGTCCGGCTGGCGGTGCGCGAGGGGTCGCTCAGCGCGACCGTCTCCGACGACGGGCGCGGCATCGCCGCGGCGGATCACCGGCCTGACGGGGAACGGGGTTTCGGGCTCGGCACGATGCGGGAGAGGGCGGAACGATGGGGCGGATCGGTGCGGGTCGGCCCGCGGCGGGGGCGCGGGACCGCGGTCCGGCTGACGATGCCGCTGCGGCGGCAGCCGGGCACGCCGGAGGCGCGGCCCGAGCCGGAGGGACTGCTGTGACGCGCCCGGTGCGGGTGCTGGTCGTGGACGACCACGCGGTCGTACGCCGCGGCATCCGCGCCTATCTGGAGGCCCTGGACGGGATGGAGGTCGCCGGGGAGGCGGGCGACGGCGAGGCCGCGCTCGACGCGCTGGCCGGTCTGGCCGCCCGCGGCCGGCTTCCCGAGGTGGTGCTGCTGGACCTGGTGATGCCGGGCACGGACGGGGTGAGCGCGACCGCGCGGATCACCGCCGCCCACCCCTCGGTGCGGGTGGTGGTGCTGACCAGCTTCGGGGAGACCGAGCGGGTGCACGCGGCGCTGGCCGCCGGTGCCTCCGGCTATCTGCTCAAGAGCGCGGGACCGGACGAGGTGGCCGCCGCCGTCCGGGCCGCCGCCCGCGACGAGGTCTTCCTGGACCCGGTGGTCGCGAGGCGGCTCACCCGGCAGCTGGTCTCGCCGCCGACCGGGCTCGGTGCGCTGACCGAGCGCGAGCGGGAGGTGCTGGTACTGGTCGCCGGCGGCCGCTCGAACCGGGAGATCGGGCAGGCACTGGTGATCACCGAGCGCACCGCCCGCACCCACGTCAGCAACGTGCTGCGCAAGCTCGGGCTCAGCTCGCGCACGCAGGCGGCGCTGGTCGCGGTGCGGGAGGGGCTGGTGCGGCCCTGACCCGGGCCTTCCGTGAAGTGGTCAGCGCTCCTGGGGATGGGTGGCCAGCGCCTCGACGGTGACGTCCATCCACTTCCACATCGGCAGCGAGGTCAGGGCGTCGTGCAGGGCGGCGGGGTCCTCGGCCTCGTACAGGCCGATGGTGGCGTTGCGGCCGGGGACCCGCCACAGCCGCTTGAGGACTCCGGCGGCACGCAGTTCCCCCGCGCGGGCGCGCTCGGCCAGGCGCAGCCGCTCGCGGGTCTCGTCGGGGGTGTCCGGCGGGAGCAGGTTCTCGGTTCGGACCAGGAATTCCATGGGGGCGGCTCCAGTTGACGGGGCGTCAGGCGAGGGCGAGGAGGAGTTCGGCGAGTTCCTTCGGCGCGGTGACCATCGCCTCGTGGCCGGTGGCGAGGCCGTGCACGGGCCAGCCGCGGGCGGCGGCGCGCTCGCCCTGCTGCCGGAACACCCGCATCCAGTCGGTGCATTCGACGAAGGCGGCCGGGACCCGCTCGGCGGCGCCGGTGAGCCGCAGCGGCTCGGTGTAGCTGAGCCAGGGGTGCGGGGTCAGGCGCGGGGTGAGCCAGTCCAGGTCGGCCTGCTCGGTGACGCCGAGCACCTGCAGCGAGCGGACCGGGATGAGCCAGCCGAAACCGGGGCCGGCGACCGACTCGTGGTAGTGGTGGGCGACGCTCTCCGGCAGCAGGTCGATCGCCGCGTCCCCGTCGTCGCCGACGAAGGCGTCGAGGTACACCCGGCGGGCGATCCGCTCCGGGACGCGGTCGGCGACGCCGGTGACCACCTGGCCGGCGTAGCTGTGGCCGACCAGGACCACGTCCTGCGCGTCGTGCGCCTCCAGCAGCGCGGTCACGTCCTGGATGTGCGTGCCCAACCCGACCGCGGGGCCGATGAGATGGGCGCGGTCGCTGACCCCGGTGAGGGTGGGGGCGTGCACCTCGTGGCCGGCCGCGCGCAGCAGCGGGGCGACGCGGCGCCAGGCCCAGCCGCCGTGCCAGGCGCCGTGCAGCAGGACGTAGGTGCTCATGCGGTGTTCTCCTCCTCGCCCGCCTCTTCGGACGGGGCCGTCTCGGACGCGGACGACGTCTCGAACAGGGCCGCGGCGACGGCGGTGTTGGACGCGGGCACGTGGTAGGTGTCGTGGATGCGGGTGATCCGGTCGCCGAGGGCGCCGCGCATGACCAGCCACATGATCAGCTCGATGCCCTCGGTGCCGGCCTCGCGGATGTAGTCCTCGCGGCTGAGGGCCGCCAGCTTCTCGGGGTCGGTCTCGATGTCGCGCAGGAACATCCGGTCGAACTCGGTGTTGATCAGTCCGGCGCGGGCTCCGGCCAGCTGGTGGGACATGCCGCCGGTGCCGAGCACGGCGACCTCGATGTCCTGCGGGAAGGAGCGGATGGCCCGGCCGAGCGCCCGGCCGAGCCCCAGGCAGCGGGCGGCGGTCGGCTGCGGGTACTGGATGACGTTGACCAGCAGCGGCACCACCGCGCAGGGCCAGGCGTCGCCCGGGTCGGGGCAGTACACCGACAGCGGGACGGTCAGGCCGTGGTCGACGTCGAGCCGGTTGAAGGTGGCGATGTCGAACTCGGCGTCCATGAGTTCGCGCACCAGGTGCTCGGAGAGCTCGGGCGCGCCGATCACCGGCGGCACCGGGCGGCGGCCCCAGCCCTCGTCGGCGACCTCGTAGTAGTCGGCGGTGCCGATGCCGAAGGCGGGGACGAGGTCGAGGCCGACGCCGTTGGCGTGGTCGTTGTAGACGACGACGGCGACGTCGGGGCGGTGCGCCGCCATCCAGCTCCGCGCGGGGGCGTAGCCGTCGAACAGCGGCTTCCAGTACGGGGTCTCGGTGCGGTGGTGATCCATCGCGGCGCCGATCGACGGCACGTGCGAGGTGGCGAGGCCCCAGACGACCCTAGCCAAAGCTCCGTCCTCCCCGGCGCAGCGCCTCGGTGAACTCCTCGGTCGTCATTCCGGTGAACACCCCTCCGAGGTCCTGCATCGACGTGCCGTCGAGCATGGCCAGCTTGTAGGTGTAGAAGATGGAGGCGCCGAGGTCCGCCAGGGCGATCCAGTCGCGCTCCAGGACCGCCCTGCGCTGCTCGGGGGTCAGGCCGTACTCCTCGCAGTAGGCGGCCTCGTTCTCGGTGAAGCGCCGCCGGTTGGCGGGGTCCATCAGCGAGCCGCACAGTCGGTTGACCGCGTAGCCGCGCCGGGCGCGGGCCAGGTCCTGGACGTAGTCGTCGCGTGCCCGGTCGTCGCGCGGTGTGTCGCCGGCCATCGGTGCCTCCGCTCCGCCTCGTTCCCGCCTGTTCCGACACCAGTAGAGCAGTCCCGGACGGCCGCGCACCTCGGGCACGGGGCCGGACCCGCCTGCGTCGAATGACGTAGCCCGCCGGCTGCCGTCCGGAAGCGCTGCCCGTCCGGGTGGTCCTTCCCGGGCACCCCGCGCGTCCTCCCTGCTCCCGGGGCGTCGGAACCTGTAATGGACCGACGTGCTGTGGGAGCGGAAGGACGCGCATGCGCAGGATCCGGCGGTCGGCGTACCGTCTGTTGACCGGTCTCCTGGCGGTGGGGCTGGCGGCCGTCGGGCCGGCCGTCACGCCGCCGGCGGTGGGCGCGACCACACCGACGCCGGTGTCGGTCAGCGCCCCGCCCATCTACTCCGTCACCTTCGTCGCCCGGGTGTGCGACGGCTACTCGCAGGTGATGGCCAACCTGGCGCGCAACGACATCCAGGAGAGCCTTCAGGACCTCGGCAAGGACACCGTCTACCGCTCGGGCCAGCCGATCGACCCGTCGATCGAGGACCCCCAGGACCCCGCCTGCCGGCCCCTCGACGGCTGGAAGTTCGATCTGGGCACCGGGTACCGGAAAGCCGGCGCGCTGTCCACCGTCACCGGCCGCCTCGCCACCGCCGGCCCCACGGCCGACGACGTGCCGCAGCTGAACGCCCAGGGCGACCCGACCGGCGGCACGCTCGACGGCGCGGTGACGCTGCAGCTGACGGCGGCCCAGGTCGCCGACGCCGCGCAGGGCAGGCTGTGGGCGCAGGGCGGGCTGCAGGACGATCCGCTGATGACCGGCGCCACCGGCCAGGGCACCTACGGCTTCGCCGCGCTGCGCTGCGCGGTCGACAACGTCAACGGCGACAACGTCGAGACCGTCGCGTTCCCCAGCTCCAGCACGCATGTGTACTGCTACGCCTACTACGTGAGCCCGGAGCCGGGCAGCGGCAGCATCACCGTCACCAAGCGGGTGGCCGGGCAGGGCGCGGTGGCTTCGTCGTTCACCTTCGCCTCCGACCTGACCTACAACCCGTCGGGGACCTTCCGGCTGAACCCGAGCCCTTCCGCCGCCTCCTCGGAGACGTTCCTGCGCGCGGACAGCGCGAGCTACGGCAAGCCGTACACGGTGACCGAGCAGGTACCGGACGGCTGGCAGCTCACCGATCTGACCTGCACGGTCACCAGACCCGGCGGCGGAACACCGACCACCACCACGACCACGGACCTGGCCACCGCGACCGCGACCATCGACCTGGGCTCGCAGGACGCCGTCACCTGCACCTACACCGACGAGCCGCCGCAGACCGCCGGCCTGACGGTGCGCAAGGTGACGGAGGGCCGGGCGGGCGGGCCGTTCGACTTCACCGTCCACAACACCGGGGATCCGTCGGTGCCGGACCTGACCGGTTCCGCCACGACCACCGCTCCCGAGGCCCCCGTGACGGCGGTGCGGTCCGACAGCGTCCCGGCGGGCGACTACACGGTGACCGAGACGCTGCCGCGCGCCTCCGGCGGGCACTGGGTGGCGAGCGGGGCCTTCTGCAACGGGTCCGAGGTGCCGGTGCACACCGACGGGCACACCGCGTCGGTCTCCCTGCACGTGGAGACGGGCCAGGACCAGGACTGCACCTTCAGCAACACCTGGGTCCCGGCCGGCGTGATCAAGCTGTATCTGCGGACCATCGGCGGCACGGGCAGCGGGCAGTTCTTCACCACGCCCGTGAACTACCAGGTCGGCGAGTACGGCCGACGCGGCTACCACCAGCTGGCCACCACGGCCGCGCCCGAGCAGGACCGGCTCGCCACCGGGGAGGCGACCGACCGGCTGTCGCTGCGGCCCTACGACATCGTCTCGGTCGGTCCGCGCACCACGATCGCGGGCCGCTGGGAGTTCGTCAGCTTCACCTGCGACCACGACGTGACCCAGGAGGCCACGCCGGCCCACCGGGCGGTGCGGGTCGCGCTCACCCCGGAGGCGCCGGACGCGTCGTGCACGGCCGTCTACCGGCTGATCCCCTCGGCGCGGCTGGACCTGGTCAAGACCGTGGACGGGCCGGCCCGGCTGCACCCGGGCCCGGTGGTGGTGGAGATCCGCTGCCGGGACGGCGCCTTCGGCCGCGCGGTGCTGCCGGCAGGCGGCTCGGGGCCGGCCCGGCTGCCGGAGGACCTGCGGTTCCTGCGGAGCACCCGCTGCACCGTCACCGAGCCGCGGACCGGCGCGGGCCGGGGCGTGCGGGTGGCCACTACCGGCGGGGTCGCGCACGCGGGCGGGATCGACATCCCCGGCGGGAGCCGGCTGCCGCTGGCCTTCGACGTGGACGCCGCCCGCAGCGGCTACCTGGCGGCCGTCCACGACGTCTACACCCCGCCGCCCGCCCCGCGCCCGGCGCCGGCGGCCCGGCCGCACCCTGGCCCGGCACCCCACCCGCAGGCGGCCGGACTGGCGGCGACCGGAACCGCGCCCGCCGTGTTCGGCGCCGCGCTGGCGGCGGTGCTGGCCCTTGCGGCCGGGATCGTGCTCACGGCCCGCCGCAGGCGCGGCTGAGGCGGGCGCGGCGGCTGCGGCATCGTTCCCACGACCCCTCGGCGGACCCGGACCGGCCGGAGTGCGAGCCTCGCGGCTGCCCGCGCGCCGCCGCCGCTACCAGCGGGCGGGCGGCAAGGGCGGCCTGGTGCGGGCGAGTTGGGAGAGGCGCTGGAGCTGGTCGCCGCCGCCCATGTGCACACGGGCAAGGAGTACGGGCCGGACCGGCCGGCGGGCTTCTCGCCGATCCCGGCGATGTCGATGGTCTCGCAGTGGCGGGTGCCACGGGCGGGCTCGGCGGCTTCGTCCCGCCGCTGGCGATGGGCGCCGTCCACAGCGCGCAGCACTCCTACTCGATCGGCTTCATGCGGCTCTCCGACCTGGCGCCGGCCGGCTGCGTGTACTCCTTCGGCCGGATGCGCGGGGTGCGCCCGGACAGCCGCCCGGGCCCGCTGACCGGTGGTTCGGGACGTGTCGTTCCTTAGAAGTTTTCGAAAGCACGTCGAAAGTTATTGACGGCCTTCGGGGGTGGTCCGACACTGTTGTCGTTCGCGCGACAAGTCTCCAACATGCCGCCTCCACCAGCGGTTTGGCCTGTCACGCGAATGGCACGCATCAGGCTCCACCACCCCCACCCGGGCGGAGGGCGGCCTTCGCGCCTGCCCGCCGGACCCACGCCGGCGGGGCGAAAGCCCGCTCTCCGGAAGGAGAACGCCATGCACGGATCCGAAACTTTCGACGCGGCTTCCGAACACCACGGACTCAGCCGCCGCGGCTTCCTCGGCCGCGCCGGCGCCGTGGCGCTGGCCGCCGGAGCGTCCGCGCTGGTGCTGCCCGGCACCCGCGCGCATGCCTCCACGACCATCACCACCAGCCAGACGGGCACCAGCAACGGGTACTACTACTCGTTCTGGACCAACGGCGGCGGCTCGGTGTCCATGACGCTGGGCTCCGGCAGCAACTACAGCACCAACTGGACCAACTGCGGCAACTTCACCGCGGGCACGGGCTGGAGCACCGGCGGCCGGCGCACGGTGAACTACTCCGGCAGCTTCAACCCCTCCGGCAACGCCTACCTGTCGCTGTACGGGTGGAGCACCAACCCGCTGGTCGAGTACTACATCGTGGAGAACTGGGGCACCTACCGGCCCACCGGCACCTACAAGGGCACGGTGACCAGCGACGGCGGCACCTACGACATCTACGAGACCACCCAGACCAACCAGCCCTCGATCCAGGGCACGGCCACGTTCAACCAGTACTGGAGCGTGCGCCAGTCGAAGCGCACCGGCGGCAGCATCACCACCGGCAACCACTTCGACGCCTGGGCCTCGCACGGCATGAACCTCGGCAGCTTCAACTACATGATCCTGTCGACCGAGGGCTACCAGAGCAGCGGCAACTCCAACATCACCGTGTCCTGACACCCCCTGATCACCGGATCCGGCCCGCACCACCCGGCGGGCCGGGTCCGGTCCCCCTCGAGCGCGGCTCGCCCTGACGGAGCAGCAGGGCGGGCCGCGACGGCCGGACGGGCGCAGGCTGGCGAGCGTGGCACCCGCTCCCGTCCGGCTCTCCCCCCGGGGTGTGCGCGCCCTGCGCACCGCCTGGGTCATCGCGGTGCTCGGCGCGGCGATCGCGCTGCTCAACCCGCTCGGCTGCGGCAGCGACTCCGGCGGCGGGCACGGCGACGGCGGAATCGGCGGCCGGGGGGCCGGGCCCGCGGTCACCGGGGCGCCGCTGTGCGGGGGTTCGGCCGAGGCGATCGGCTTCCCCGGCGGGGTGTGCATCGTCCCGCTGTACGCGGTGGCGACCGAGGACCTGGACCAGCCCGCCGCGGCCTGGACGTATCTGGTCGCCAACGGCAGCCGGCGCCCCTACCGGCTCGACCCGGCGGCGGACCGCTGGACCGGCAGGCTCCCCGGCAGCGCCGGCGAGGTCTTCGGGAACCCCTCCGGGCCCGTGGTGGTCCGCCCGGGGACCTCGGCGGTGGTGACGGTGACCTTCAAGGGCGGCGTCTCCCTGATCCGCTTCCGCGACACCCGCGGTGACGTCGCGGCATGGACGGTCAGCGCCCCGCCGTCCATCGGCTGAGCCGCCGGAGGCGCGGCGAGGCGCGGCGCCCGGCGCCTCAGTTCCCGGACGCGACCCGCCCGGCGGCCTCCCCCGCGTCCCCCGCCTCCGCGGCCTGCTCCGACCAGGCGCGCTCGGCGGCGGCCTGCTCGGCGGCGGCCCGCTCCGCGGCGACCTGCTCCGACCAGGCCCGCTCGGCGGCGGCCCGGTGCTCGGCGTGCTGCGCGGCGGCCTGTTCCGCGGCCGCCCGGTGCGCCGCGGCCTGCTCCGGGGCGCCCTGCCGCGCGGCGGTGAGGTGCGCGGCCTGCTCCGCGGCGGCCCGCTCGGCCGCGGCAGTGTGCGAGGCGTGCTGCTCGGCGGCGTACCGCGCGGCGGAACGGTAGGCGGCGGCCCGCTCCGCCGCGGTCCGGGCGGCCTGCTCCGCGACGGCCTGGAACGCGGCGGCCTGCTGGGCGGCGGCCCGCTGCGCGGCGATCTGCTCCGCCGCGCCCTTCTGCGCCGCGACCAGCCGGGCGGCGGCCTGCTGCGCCGCGGCCTGCTGCGCGACCGCCTGCTGCGCGGCGGCCTCGTAGGCCGTGGCCAGCTCACGCGCCAGCGATCCCTGCGGGTGCGGGGCGGGCGCGGCGGGCTGCGCCGGCGGGGCAGGCACGGCGGCGGTGGCGGTGGGCGCCGGGGCGGCCGGGGCAGCGGGCGCGGGCTGCGGCGGGGCCGGCTGGGCGGGGGCCGGCTGCCGGGCGGGGAGGGCCGCGCGCTTGGGGCTGTACTGGTAGTCGGTGATCACGCTCACGGCGAGTACGGCCGCCCCCGCGGCGATGTAGAACACGGTCAGACGCGGGTCGCTGTGCGTGAAGCGCAGCGAGAAGGGAGCGGCGACGAGCAGCACGACCGCGAGGTAGTCGCCGGCCGAGTGCACGGTGAAGGGCAGCACCTTGATCAGGCCGAGCGGGTAGCGGGTCAGCGCGCTGACCACGGCGACGACGGCGCCGACCACCACGCCCACGGCGACGGCGGTCGCCGAGCCCTTGAGGACCTGGAGCGGCACCAGGATCAGCAGCGCGGCGACGAGGTAGTCCGCGGCCGCGTGGAACCTGGCGGGCAGGAGACGGATGAGTGACATGGGGGCCTTCCTCGCGGGTCGGTTCTGGGGCCGGCTCCTCACCGGCGCACGGTATTCGCGGCCGGCCGCAGGCCGGATCGCCCGCGCGGCAAGATTTTCGGGGCGCCGGGAGATAACGGTTCGGCAAAGGTGTCCGCTCGCGGCCGTCCGCGCCGCCGGGCGCTCCGAAGGGGAGGCGTATCCACGCCGGCACGCCGAGCGGGAAGGACGCCATGCCTCCTCAGAACCAGCCTCCCGAGTACCCGCCGGCTGACGATCCGTCAGCCGGCCTCCCCTACCCGCCTCCTGGGCGGACCGCCCGGCCGGAGCCGCCGCAGGCGCAGGCGCAGCCCGCGGACCGGACGCAGGCCGAGGTCTCCCGCCGCTCGCTGCTGCGCGGCGGGCTGGCCGCCGGCGGTATCGGGCTCGCGGTCGCCGCGGGCGCGGGTGCCGCGGTGGGGATCACCCGCGATCCCTCCCCGGGCTCGCCGAAGCCCGTCGGCAAGCCGGTGGTGTTCCCCCACCTCGACAGGCTCAACAAGGCCGGCACGGCCCGCGCGGACCTGGCGGCCGTCCTGCTGACCGGCATCCCCGCCGGGATCATCCCCGGATTCACCAACCACACCGGGCCCGTCCAGGCGGACCTGCTGCGGCTGAACACCTCGATCCCGGCCGCCCGGAATCCGAATCCGCTGGGCCTCCTCGGCGGCGACCTCGCCGGATTCCCCAACGGGCGGCGCGTGTTCGACGACGTGGTGAGCGTGGAGCTGCGTGCCGTCTCCGGGGCGACGGTCCCGCTGGTGGACAAGTCGTTCACTCCGGACGACGCCGCCGGCGCGCTGACCGACGGCCTCACCCGGAGCAGCGTCCCGGCCGGCTTCCTCGACCGGTTCCCCTATCTCGGCGTCCCGTACAGCGGGTTCGGGACGGGGGCGACATGAGGCCGACGCACGGCGGCACCGGCGGCGGCAGGCCGGCCGGCGGCCTCGGCGAAGCCGCCGGGGCCCATGTCACCGGGACCCATGTCACCGGGGCCCATGCCGCCGGCGCCACCGGTCCCGGCAGTGTGGTGCTCGAACTGGGCGGGGACGTGGGGGTCCTGGTCCTGCACGCGCCCGCCGCGCTGCACGGCGCGGAGATCGAGATCAGCCCGGCGGCGGAGGGCCCGCGCGGCCGCCGCACCCACGCGCTGGTCCGGGAGCGGGTCACGGCCGCCGGCATCGGCTATGCGGCGGTGTACCCCGGCCTCGCGGCCGGCCGCTACCTGGTCTGGGGCCAGGACGGCGCTCCCGCGGGATCGGCGGTCGTCCAGGGAGGGCGGGTGGCGCGCTTCGCCTGGCCGGGATAGGCCGCGTTCGCGCCGATCCTCCCGACTCACTGGCGGCGGGCGGCAGTTGGCCGTACCGTCGGGCGCGTGGTGGGCTCCAGTGACCGCGACGCGCTTCTGCTGGCGCGTGTCCGGGCCGGTGACGACGCGGCGCTGGCCGCCGTCTACGACGAGCATGCCGGGCTGGTGTACGGACTGGCCCGCCGGGTGACCCGGGACGAGGAACTCGCCCGGGACGTCACGCAGGAGGTGTTCGCGTACCTCTGGGAGAAGCCCGACCGGGTCGACCTGACCCGGGGGGCGCTGCGCGGCTACCTCGCGGTCCTCGCGCACCGGCGGGCCGTCGACGAGGTGCGCCGGCACGCGGCACGCGCCCGGGCCGAGGCCGCCTCGGGGGCTCCCGAGGACGAGGACGGACCGGAGGCCCGGGTCGTCGCCGCTGCCGCCCGGGACTGGGGCGGCAGGCGCGTCTCCGAGGTGCTCGGGGCGCTCCCCGCGGAGCAGCGGGAGGCGGTACGGCTCGCCTACTATCGGGGCCTGACGCAGGCGCAGGTCGCGAAGGCGCTGGGCATCCCCGAGGGGACCGCGAAGTACCGGCTGCGCGCGGCGCTCGCCCGGCTGCGGACGCTGCTCACCGACGAGGCACGGGAGGCGATCTCATGACCGGCATGTCGTTCGACGACGAGATCGCGGCCCTGCTCGCGCTCGACGCGCCGGACGTCGTCGAGCACGGGGAGGAGCCTCCGCCGGCGCTTCGCGGCGGCACGCTGGCCCGGGCGCTGTCCGGCCGCCGGCCCGGCCGGCCCGTCGACGCGGTCGCGGCGTGCGCTCCGTCGGCCGGGTTCGACCGGACCGTCGCCGACCTGGCCGCCCTGCTGCGCTCGCTCGCCGCGCCGGAGTGGGAGGCGCCGGCCCACGCCGAGCACGGCCGGGTGCGGGACGTGGTCGCGCACCTGATCGGTGTCGAGCGGCTGGTCCTGCGCTGGCTCGGCACCGGCCCCGCCGCGCAGGATCCCGTCGCGCCGGACCACGTCGCGGCGACGCGGCCGGTGCTCGCCGAACTGGCCGGCGCGGAGCCGCGGGAGCTGGCCCGCCAGTGGCACGAGGCCGCACGGGCGGTGGCCGCCGCGGCGGTCGGCGGCGGGGACCGGCCGGTGGCGTTCCACGACCTCACGCTCACCGCCGACCAGCTTCTGGTCACCCGCACCGCCGAGTTGTGGGCGCACGCCATCGACATCTGCGCGGCCACGGCGCGCCCGCTGCCGCGGCTGGACATGGAGCGCATGGCGATGATGTGCGACGCGCTGATGGCCGCTGTTCCGCTGGCGATGGCCTACCGGGGTTCCGCCGCGCCCGGACGCGCCGCGCGGGTCGTCCTCACCGGCCCGGCCGGCGGCACCTTCACCGTGCCGCTCGCGCCGGCGCCGCCGCTCGGGCCCGCGCCGCAGGCCGGCGAGCCGGAGGTCACCATCGTCGCCGACGCGGTCGACTTCTGCCGGGTGGCCGTCCGCCGGCTCCCGGCCGACCGGCTGGGAGCCGTGATCGAGGGCGACCTGGCGCTGGGCGAACTCGTGCTCGCCTCGGTCGACGCCCTGGCCAGGGACTGACCGGGCCGGCCGGCCCCCGCGCGCCGGTCTTCCCGGGCACCGCCGGGCGGTTAGCCTGCTGATGTGGCGGACCCTCAGGACGAACCCCTCACGCCCTCCACGCCCGTGCGCTCCCCGGTGGCCGCCGAGGAACGCCGGCTCCGGCGCGACCTGGGCTTCCTCGCGCTCAGCGCGATCGGCTTCTCCAACATCGTCGGCTCCGGCTGGCTGTTCGCGGCGATGTACGCGGCGCAGACCGCCGGCCCGGCCGCCCTGCTGTCCTGGCTGATCGCCGGCCTGCTGTGCGGGCTGGTCGCGCTGGTGATGGTGGAGCTGGGCGTCTCGCGCCCGGAGGGCGGCGGGACGGTCCGCTGGCCGCTGCAGGCCAGCGGGCGCCTGGTCGGCACGCTCATCGGCTGGTCGACGCTGCTGTCGGTGGGCGGCACGGCGGCCGAGATCAGCGCGATCCTGCAGTACGCCGGGCACTACCTGCCGTGGCTGTACGGCGGCAGCCGGCTGACCGAGGCCGGGGTCGGCGTGGCGATGGGCCTGAGCGCCGTGCTCACCGCGCTCAACTGGTTCGCGGTCCGGGTCTTCGCCCGCTTCAACACCCTGCTGACCGCCTTCAAGGTGGCGGTCCCGATCCTGACCGTGATCGCGCTGCTGGCCTCGGGCTTCCACTCCGGCCGGATCTCCGGCGGCGGCCACGGCGGATTCGCGCCCTACGGCTACGCCGCCGCGCTCTCGGCGCTGGCCGGCGGCGGCATCGTGTACTCGCTCAACGGCTTCCAGGCGCCGCTGGACTTCTCCGGCGAGGCCCGCGAGCCCCGCCGCACCCTGGCCGCCTCGGTGCTGTGCGGGATCGGGCTGGCCCTGGTGATGTACCTGGCGCTGCAGGTCGCGTTCCTCTCCACGCTGCCCGAGCACCTGCTCGGCCACGGCTGGCGCGGGGTGGACCTGACCTCGCCGTTCGGCGAACTCGCGCTGCTGCTCGGCCTGCAGTGGGTCTCCAGCCTGCTCTACGTCGACGCGGTGGTCTCCCCCGGCGGCTCCGCCTACGTCGGCGTCGCCCTGGACGCGCGGCACACCTACGCGCTGGCCAAGAACGGCACCCTGCCCCGGCCGTTCATGCGGGTCGACTCCCGCACCGGGATCCCGCACCGCGCCCTGCTGCTCAACCTGGCGGTGATCCTGGTCTTCCTGCTCCCCTTCGGCGGCTGGCAGGACATCGTCAGCGTGATGGGCGACATGTACCTGTTGATCTACGCGGCCTCGGCGGTCGCCGTCGCGGTTTTCCGCGGCCGGCCGGACGGGGGCCTGCGCGGCTGGGTCCCGGGGCTGCCCTGGATCGCGCCGGTCAGCTTCGTAGTCGCGACCGAGTTCGTCTACTGGTCCGGCTGGCACGACCTGCGCTACGCGCTGCCGCTCGTGCTCGCCGGGCTGCTGCTCTTCCTGCTGCTGCGCCCCCGGGCACGCCAGGAGGAGCGGCAGGAGGCCTCGCTCGCCGAGGAGTTCGTCCGCGGCGCCTGGCTGGTCGGGTACCTCGCGGTGCTCACCCTGCTGTCCTGGTTGGGCTCCTTCGGCGGATCCGGGCGCCTGCCGGCCCCCTACGACTCGCTGACCGCGGCCGTCGTCGCGCTGGCGTTCTTCGGCTGGGCGGTCGCGGCCGGGCGAAATCTCTCACCGCGGGGCACTATTAGCAGGTGACAACTGTTGCGGTTCGGGGCAGGAGTCCTCTCGACCCCGCACCGTCCCGCACACCCGTTCCACGGCCGCAGGAGGCCTGCCCATGACCGACCACCTGCGGCCCTGCGCGCGGCGGCCACCGCAGGCGCAGCAGCCGGCCGCCAACGCGCGCCTCGCCCCCGTCCAGGCCCTGCACGGCCGCCTCCGGGTGCGGGTCGGCGGCCAGGACGGCCCGCGGCTGCGGGTCGACGTCGAGGGCGAACTCGACCTCGACACCCTCCCGGTGCTGCTCGCCGCCCTGGACCGGCTGCTGCGGACCCGCGGGCGGGTGGTCACGCTCGCCCTCGCCGGCCTGCGCTTCGCCGACCCCTACAGCCTGCGCGGCCTGCAGCTGGCCCGGGAGCGGGCCGTCCGTCGCGGCTGCCGCATCACCGTCGGCTCGGTCAGCCCCGCCGTCGACCGCGTACTGGCGCTGTGCGAGCGCCCGCACTGGTCGGCCGACTGGCCCGGCCCCACGGAGACGGGGTGACCGCGGCCGGGCGGCGCGCCTACAGTCGAATCGTGCCGCCGGCCCGGCGGCACCGGACCCGCGTCCCCGCCCGACCGTCCCCTCCCGACACCCAGGAGCGCGCCATGGCACGTGAGATGAAGGTCCCCGGCCCCGACCACCCGATCAGTGTCGAGCCGGAGCCGGAGCGGGTGGTGGTCCGCGCCGGCGGCGGCGTCGTCGCCGACACCACGCGCGCGCTCGCGCTCCACGAGGCCGGCCACGAGGCGGTCCTCTACATCCCGCGCGAGGACGTCGCCGACTCCGCCCTCAGCCCGACGCCGTCCCACACCTACTGCCCCTACAAGGGCGAGGCCTCCTACTTCGCCCTGCGCTGCCCCGACGGCCGCCTCCTGGACGACGCGGTCTGGTCCTACGAGGACCCCTACCCCGCGGTCCGGGAGATCGCCGGGCACCTCGCCTTCTACCCGCAGCACGTCACCTTCGCCCGGTCCTGAGCTTCTCCGGGTGCCGAGGAGGGGGGCCGCCGCCCGTCCGGACGGCAGCCTCCGCTCAGGCCGTGCTCACCTCGTCACTTCCACTGCGCGCGGTAGGCCCGGTAGGTGTTCACACCGGCCGGCAGCCGGAGGTCCAGCAGCAGGCCGCCGCTCGGCGAGAACTCCGAGACGTAGGGCAGCGAGCCCCAGCCCACGACGAGGTCGCGGTCCTCCAGGGTCTGCGCGTTGCCCTGCGAGGAAGCGATCTGGCCCTCGGGCTGCGCCACGGACCTGACCAGGGTGGCGGTGCGCCGGGCCGGGTCCAGCCGCACGGTGACGACCCGGCTGGTGGCGAACTCGCTGGTGGCGCCCTGGCCGGTGTTGCCCGCGCCCGCCGACTCGTTGTCGAACACGGTGTACTCGTCGCGGCCCACCGGCTCCGGGTCGTGCTGCCAGGCGAAGATCGTCCCGGCGTCGTTGAGCTGCTGCCCGTCGGCGGCGCGCAGGGCGAAGGAGCTGTCCTTGCCGCCGAGCTGCCACAGGATGCGGCCGCTGCCGCGCTGCACCTTGTAGGTGGTCCAGGTGTCGCGGGCGTCGACGAGCAGGTTGCCGTCGGTGTCGACCTTCGCGGCGTTGATGTGGAACCAGTCCCAGGGGGTGTCCGCGGAGGCGGGCAGCGGCTGCTCGCTCTGCGCGTAGGGGACGTGGTCGGCGCTGTTCCACTGGAAGAGCACCTTGCCGGTGCGGATGTCGATCTCCTGGACCAGCCCGTCGATGACCTTCTGGTCGGCGGGCCCGCCGATGGAGGTCAGGTCGGCCGTGGCCACGGTGTAGGAGACGATCAGCGCGGTGCCCTGCGGGGTGATGGTGAACTCGTGGCCGTCGGCCGAGTAGCCGTTGCCGGCGTTGATCGCGGCTATCTGCCGGTAGTGGTCGTCGTAGATGTAGTCGGTGCCGGTCGCGACGCCGCCGAGGCCGGTGCCCTGCCAGAACGTCAGCACCTTGCGGCCCTGGTAGGTCTGGGTGCGGAAGTCGGAGATCTCCTGGCCCGCGGGGGCGGCGTGCGACCACACCACGTGCTTCGCGTCCGGGCTGAGGATCTCGGCGCCGCTCGAGTAGGGGCTGCCGCCGCCGCTCACGTACGGCGAGATGAAGATGTCGCCGTCGCGCTGCGCGGCGGCCGAGTCGGTGAGCACCGTGACGGGCGGCAGCGCGGCGGCGGCGCTCCCGGCGGCGCCGGCGCTCGCGGCGGCGGAGGCGGCCGGCGTCACGCCGAGGGCGGCCACCGCGGTGGCGGCGAGCAGGGCGATCCTGCGCAGCGAGGAACGGGAGGAGGGCATGGAGGGACTCCTTGCGGATCCGAAGGGACGACTCGGACGGGACGACCGAGCACGGACGGGATGAGCGGCACAGGCCCCGGCCCTCGCGCGGCCCCGGCCCCGGGCAGACCTCGGAGTCCTCCGAGCAGGCAGGATCGCCGCCGGACCCGGCGGGGAGCGGACTGCGGGGGACGGTGCGGACGGCAGGTCGGGGCGCACGCCGGCGCAGCCGCGCTCACCGCCCGGGCAGGCCGGGTGCGCGGATCAGCGCGGCGCTGGGGACATGCGAAGGCGGTCGGCCGAAGGGACGGTCAGCCGCGCGGCGGAGCAGCCGCAGGGGCTGTCAGCCGCGGGCGCGGCAGGCGCCGGGAAGGCGCGGACACTGCGCGCTGCTCACGCGCTGCAGGTCGACATGGCGACGGGCCACCTGGTACTCGAACAGGCCCGCGGGCCGCAGGGAGAGGCCGGCACGCTCGCGCGGTGCGCGCATCGCCTGCCCTCCCCTCTCGTCCGGGATGCCGAGCGGCTCGGCCGCTCGTTGATCGGCTTCACCGTAGCCGCCGTACCGGCCCTCGGCAATCGCCGTCTCATCCTGCGGGACCCACCGGCTCCCCCACCATGCCGCCCCGGGAGGAGGGCTGACGTCCCGTCAGTCGGCGCCGCGCCGCGCCCCGGCGCGGTTGCGGCGCGGTTCCGGCGCGCGCGAGCGCCCCTGCGCCGACCGGGGCACAGCCGGGACGGGTGGTGTGACCTGCCCCGCCGCGTGGGATGAGCACAGGATGCGGGACTTGATCACCAAGGCGGCGCGGCGCACGCGGAGGCTCCGACGGGACCCGGACGTCGTGCTGATCGCACGCGGCACCGTCGCCTCCGTCATCTCCTTCGTCATCGCGCTCCATCTGAGCAGCCAGCCCGCCCCGCTCACCGCCCCGCTGACGGCGCTGCTGGTCGTCCAGGTCACCCTGTACTCGACACTGACCATGGGCATCAAGCGGGTCAACGCGGTGGTGGTCGGGGTCCTGCTGGCGATCGGCTTCAGCGCCGTCGTCGGGCTCAGCTGGTGGAGCCTGGGGCTGATCGTGCTGGTCGCGCTGGTGATCGGCCGGTGGGCGCGGACCGGCGAGTTCGTCAACGAGGTGGCGATCTCGGCGATGCTGGTGCTGGGCGTCACCCGGCTCGCAAGCCAGGCCTGGGACCGCGTGCTGGAGACCCTGATCGGCGCCGTCGTCGGGATGCTGATGAACCTGCTGTGGGCGCCGCCGCTCTGGCTGGACACCGCGCACGCCTCGGTCGAGGACCTCGCCCGGCAGGCCCGCTCGCTCCTGCTGCGCCTCGCCGACCAGCTCGACCGGCCCACCGCCGTGCCGGACGCCGCCGCCCGGCTGCACGAGGCGCGGGCCCTGGACCAGGCGGTAGCGGACGTGGACGACGCGCTGCGCCGCGCCGAGGACAGCCTGCGGCTCAACCCGCGCGCCAGCGAGCCGCTGGTCTCCCGGGTGGTGCTGCGCACCGGGCTGGACACCCTGGAGATCTGCGTCGTCGTGGTCCGGGTCCTCGCCCGCTCGCTGACCGACCTGGCCAAGCGGCGCTCGGACAACGAGACGCTGCTCGCGGAGGTGGAGGCCAAGGCGCTGCAGGAGCTGCTGTCGCTGGTCGGGGACGCCCTGGTGCACTTCGCGGTGATGTTCTCCAGCCATGTCACCGGGGACGCGGAACAGGCCGAGGAGCGGCTCGACGAGACCCTCACCCTCGCCTCCGGCGCCCGCGACCGGGCCGCCGACCTGCTGCTGGACCGGGTGCGGGAACTCCCGCTGGCCTGGCAGCTGCACGGCTCGATGCTGGCGGAGGTGGACCGGATCCTGAGCGAACTCGACCCGGAGCACCGCTCGCAGCGGCTGATGGAGAACCTCGACCAGGCCGTGGGCCGCCGGGAGCGGGCCCGGGCGCGCACCCCGCTGCAGCGCCTGCGCCGGGTGTTCGGGGTCGGCGGCGACCTCGAGGCGGCCCACCGCGAGGACGAGCGGCGCAGGCGCCGGCACGGCGCGCGCGTGGGCGCCCCACCCCCGCCGCCCGGGCCGGGCGCAGGGGAACGCTGAGCCTCGCCGGAGGCTCGGGCGGGCGGCGGAGCCGCGGCCGGGCGGACGCAGCGCGGGGGCGAGCGCCGGGACGCAGCGCCAGGACGAGCGCCGCGGGCGCCGGTGCCCCCGGGAGCGGCCGGCGCCGCAGCCGGCGGCGGTCAGACGACCGGCGGCATCGGGTACTGCAGTCTGGCGAGCCAGGAGGCGAGGGTGCCGCGCTGGGGGGCGGTGAGGTCACCGGTGCGGGTGCGCGGGTCGATCCCGCACATCGTCAGCAGGTCGTGCGCGGTCCACCAGCCGATCTGCGGCAGGGCCCGCATCAGGGTGCCGATCGGCATGCCGGCGGCCACCGGGTCGCCGTGGGCGGCCCGGCGCAGCGCCCGGCCGAGCGCGGGGACGGCGTCCGCGTGCACCTCGGCGAGCAGGACCTCGGCGGCCCGGCGGGGGTCGGAGGGCGCGGGCACGGGCGTTCCGGGCGGTGTCGGGGCTCCGGGCGGGCCGCCGAGCAGGACCGCGGCGGCACCGCCGGGCGCGGCGGTCTGCGACGGCGGCTGGGGCCGCGGGTGCGGATGCGGCTGCGGCTGCCGCGCGTGGAGCCGCGGCTGGGGCTGCGGCTCGGGCCGCGGCCGGAGCCAGGGCCGGGGTACAGGTGTCAACGGCATGACGGTCACCCCCTGGAACGGTGAGCTGGGCGGGAGGGCGGTCGGCTCGCCCCTGCGGGGTGGGTCGGCCGACGGTCCGCCGGGCCCGGTGTGCTCGTTGTCCTTCCCTCCAGGGTGCACCCGTCGAGGTGGTTCGCGCCGGTCCGCACGGAACGCCCTGTCCGCGCGCCCTGTCCGCCTGCCGGACCCCCACGCGTGGCGCGGGGGTTGCGGCCTTACCCTGTGATCATGTCGGAGACCAGCAGCGCACCAGCAGCCCCCCGTTCCCCCGCCGAGGCGCTCGACGTCCTGCAGGCGGGCAACGACCGGTTCGTCACGGGTGTCGTCGAGCACCCCAACCAGGACGCGGCCCGGCGCGCCGCCCTGGCGCCCTCGCAGCAGCCGTTCGCCGTGCTCTTCGGCTGCTCGGACTCCCGCCTCGCTGCGGAGATCATCTTCGACCGCGGCCTGGGCGACATGTTCGTGGTCCGCACCGCCGGCCACGTCATGGGCCCCGAGGTGATCGGCAGCATCGAGTACGGGGTGGAGGTGCTGGGCGCCCCGCTGGTGGTGGTGCTGGGCCACGACTCCTGCGGGGCGGTCGGCGCGGCCCGCGCGGCGCTCGACGGGGACATGCCGACCGGCGGCTTCATCCGGGACGTGGTGGAGCGGGTCACGCCGAGCGTGCTCGCCGCCCGGGCGGCCGGCATCGAGGAGAACGAGGCGATCATCGAGGCCCACATCAAGAACACCGTGGACCTGCTGCTGGACCGCTCGCACATGCTCGCCGAGCGGGTCGCGGACGGCCGCGCCGCGGTGGTCGGCCTCTACTACCAGCTGCACGACGGCAAGGCCCGCCTGGTCGCCCAGCGCGGTCTGCCGGACGCCGCCGTCGCCGGCGCGGGCGCCGCCTCCGCCTGAGCCCTGAGGCCTGAGGCCTGAGGCCCGCAGCATCGAGGGGTGCGCCGACCGCCGTCGGCGCACCCCTCTGCGGTGCTCCTCGGAGCCCCTCCCCTCGGGTCACCACACGCCCGGCGGGACTCCTTCGACCTCGCGCACGGCGAGGGCTCCGGCGATGGCCCGCGGCGGGACGATCTGCTCCTCGGCCGTGGCCTCGTCCCTCACCACGTAGCGCTCCCCCGCTCTGCCGGTGACCGTGCCCGGCGCGAGGTGGCCGCGCGGATGGCGGAACTCGACGAGGTCCCCGCGCATGTACTCCGGGTACGGGGTGGCCGCAGCCATGGATCATGCCCTCCCGTGGGTGGCGAAGCGTGCGACGATCAGCACGATGATCGCGCCGACGATCGAGCCGATGATGCCGCTCGTATGGATGCTGTGGGACCAGCGGTGGTACTGGATCTCGTCGGCGAGGAAGCCGCCCAGCAGCGAGCCGACGATCCCGACGACGATCGTGCCGAGCAGTCCGATGGGGTCCTTGCCGGGCACCAGCAGGCGCGCTATGCCGCCCGCGACGAGACCGATGATCAGCAGGTAGATGATGTGAAGCACCATGCCGAGCCGTCTACCCCGGCTTCGGACTCCCATCCCGGGCGCTCGGAGCGGTTTCTGACGGTCCGTCGGCCACGAGCGCGCATTCCTGGTATGTGTTCCCCATGACAACGGCGCCGATTCCGGACTGTGATCGGTGACACATGAACTTCCCGGAAACCGGCAGGAATCGGTGGGCCTTCCGTGGGCAGAAGACCTACTGCCAGGCCACCGGCAGAGGGAGATGAGGTGTCGGTCAGTATGTCGGTGAGCGACTCGCCACCGGGCCTCTCCGGCCGCCCCTCGGACGGCCCCTCGCACGACCGGGTCCGCTCACTCTCCCTGCCCGAGGCACGGGGCGCGGTGGCCTACGCCCGCGACTTCACACGCGCCGCCCTGCGCGACTGGGGATGGGCGCCCGCCCGTGCGGACGCGGACGGCGCCGGCACGACGGGTGACGAGCGCGCGGCGGCCCAGGCCGCCCTTTTCGCCGCCGAGGACGTGGTGCTGCTGGTGTCCGAGCTGGTCACCAACGCCTGCCGGCACGCCGAGGGGCCGCGCGACCTGCGCCTGGAGCGGCTGCTCACGGCCGGCGGAGGGCTCGCGGGACTGCGGGTGACGGTCGGCGACGGCTCGGCGCGGCGACCTGAGCGCCGGGCCGGCGCGGACGGCGCCCGGCCGGGCGGGTACGGAATCCCGATGGTGGAGCGCCTGGCGCGTTCCTGGGGCTGCGAGGCCCGGCCCGGCGGGGGCAAGACGGTGTGGGCGGAGTTCGCCCCTCCCGGGAAGGCGCCTAGAGCCGGCGCCGCGGGGTAGCAGCGCCCCGCTGCCGGGATCCCGCCGTCAGGGCCTCGCCGTCGTGACCTCGCCGTCATGACCTCGCCGTCATGACCTCGCCGCCGTGACCTCCTTGTCGGGAACCGGCCTCCGGCGACTCCCCGGCCGGGCCGGCGGCGTCGCGATTCCCCCCTGACCGGGCCGGTTGCGCCATACTCTGCGATGTGGTCATCCCGGTGCACGACGTCAATCCCGTCCGGCGGATCCCCTGGATCACCTACGCGCTGATCATCGCGAATTTCGTGGTCTTCCTGCGCGAGCCCTCGGCGTCCACCTCGGTCACGGGGAACACGTCGCTCGCCCAGCTCTGCCACCTGCAGGCGTTCATGGAGCGCTGGGGCGCGGTGCCGCGGGAGCTGATCCACCACCAGCTGCCCGCGATGGTGCCCACCGGCCAGATCGGCGTGGCCCACAACGGCGCCGCGGGCTGCGTGGTCGCCCCGCCGGACTACTCCAAGTCGCCGCCGCTCTCGGTGTTCACCGCGATGTTCGTGCACAGCAGCTGGACGCACCTGCTGGGCAACATGCTGTTCCTGTGGATCTTCGGCAACAACGTCGAGGACCGGCTGGGCCGCATCCGCTACCTGCTCTTCTATGTGCTCTGCGGCTACGTGGCCGGCTACGGCTTCGCTCTCACCTCGCCCGGCTCGACCACGCCGCTGATCGGCGCGTCCGGGGCGATCGCGGGCGTGCTGGGCGCGTACCTGGTGCTGTGGCCGCGGGCCAGGGTGTGGGCGCTGGTCCCGTTCCTCTTCTTCATCCCGCTGCGGCTGCCGGCCTGGCTGGTGCTCGGCTTCTGGTTCGTGCTGCAGGCCTTCTACTCGGCCGGGTACGGCGTGAGCAGCGCCGGATCGGTGGCGTACGCGGCGCACGTGGTCGGCTTCGCGGTGGGCGCGCTGCTCGCCGTGCCGCTGCGGCCGAACACTCCCCCGCCGCCGCTGCCGCCGTACGGTGCGCGGCGGCGGGCGGTCCGGCCGGGGTAGCACGCCCGGCCGGCACCGCCCGCCCATCCACCGTCGCCCCGCCCTGCCTCGTCCCTGCCCCGTCCCCGCGCCGTCGCTCAGCGCGGCGGCGGGAGGCGGTCGAGGAACACCTGGAAGGCCGTCGGCTCGACCCTGGTGACCCCGGTGAACGGGTAGTTCATCTCCTTGATCACCACCAGCGAGACCGCGATCAGCGCGGTCAGCGCGAGCACCATCAGGACGTGCGCCGTCGTGTTCGGCAGGCCGAACAGGAAGGTGAACCCGACGGTGAGCACCCCGCCCGCGATCAGCGCGATCCACAGCAGCGCCGGGACCTCGTCGTCCACCTCGTTGAGCCGCTCGCGTCGCTCCGAGGCCAGGTCCTCGGCGTGGGTGAGGGCGTGCTCGAAGAGCACCTGCTGCTTCTCCCCCGAGGGGTCGAAGGCCATCACCTGGTCGCGGATCGCGTAGACCTCGGCGGTGGCGGCGGGGCTGGAGCGGTGCTCGGCCATCAGCGGCCACTCGGTGCCGAGCACGGTGTGGGCGTAGGCGAGGGTGTCCCGTTCCAGCGCGGGCCCGGCCGGGGCCGGCATGTCGCGCGAGATCCAGTACACCCCGGCCAGCGCGTCGGCCTCCTTGAAGGTGGTCTGGCGGGCCTGGTCGACGCCGCCCCAGACGGTGACCACGGCGAAGCCGAGCAGCACCGCGTACATCACGCCGACCGCGGCGTAGACGAAGCCGGCCACGTCGTTGTGCCGGGCCCGCAGGCCGTGCGGGACGGTGCGCTGCACCAGGTGCAGCCCGCCCGCCACCACGGCCAGCGAGCCGGCCACGATCAGCACGTCGGTCCAGTTCATCGGCGCCCCGCCTTCACCGGCGTCGTCGGCGCCTCGCCGCCGGCCGTCTCAGCCCCGGTCCCGGGAGACCTCGACGTTGTCGAGGATGCCGAGGGCGTCGGGGACCAGCACCGCCGCCGAGTAGTAGGCGGAGACCAGGTAGGAGATCACCGCCCGCTCGTCGATGCCCATGAAGCGGACCGACAGCCCCGGCTGGTACTCGTCCGGGATGCCGGTCTGGTGCAGGCCGACCACGCCCTGGTCCTGCTCGCCGGTGCGCATGGCGAGGATGGAGGTGGTGTGGCCCTCGGTGATCGGGATCTTGTTGCAGGGGAAGATCGGGACGCCGCGCCAGGCGGGCACGGTGTGGTCCTGCACCAGGACGCTGTCGGGGTAGATCCCGCGCCGGCTGCACTCCCGGCCGAAGGCGGCGATCGCCTTGGGGTGGGCCAGGAACAGCTTGGTGTTGCGGCGGCGGGAGAGCAGTTCGTCCATGTCGTCGGGAGTGGGCGGGCCGCTGTGGGTGTGGATGCGCTGGTCGTAGTCGGCGTTGTGGAGCAGGCCGAACTCCCGGTTGTTGAGCATCTCGTGCTCCTGGCGCTCGCGCAGCGCCTCCACCGTGAGCCGCAACTGCTGCTCGGTCTGGTTCATCGGCTGGTTGTAGAGGTCGGCGACGCGGGTGTGGACGCGCAGCACGGTCTGGGCGACGGCGAGTTCGTACTCGCGCGGGGAGAGCTCGTAGTCCGCGTAGGTGCCGGCGAGTTCGCGTTCCCCGCTGTGGCCGGAGGCGAGTTCGATGTCGGCCTCGCCGTGGCGGTTGGCGGCCCTGCCCGATCCGGCGCGGTAGGCGGCGAGTTGCTCGCGCAGCGGCTCGGAGAGGCCGGCCAGGGCGAGCAGCGAGCGGCGCGGCAGCACCAGGGCGGTGCCGTCGGTGACCGCCCGGAGGGTGACCTGCCAGCGGGAATCGGACTCGTCGACGGCCTGGTCGCCGAAGTGCTCGCCGTCCGCGATGACGCCGAGCACGGTGTCGTGGCCGTACTTGCCGTCGCCGACCTTCTGGAGCTTGCCGTGCGCGATCAGGTAGAGCGCGTCGGCGGGCTCCCCGGCGGTGGCGAGCTCCTCGCCGGCGGCGAACTCCCGCTGCGTGAACCGGTCGGCCAGCGCGGAGAGCAGCTCCTGGTCCTCCAGGCCGCGCAGGTACGGGAGTTCGGTGAGGCTGGGGGCCAGCACCCGGACGTCGTCGCCGGTCTTGACGAAGCCGACCCTCCCCCGGCCGACCGCGTAGCTGAGCCGGCGGTTGACCCTGTAGGTACCGCCCTGGACCTGGACCCAGGGCAGCAGCCGCAGAAGCCAGCGGGAGGTGATGCCCTGCATCTGCGGGGCGGTCTTGGTGGTGGTGGCGAGGTTGCGGGCGGCGGCGGTGGTGAGGCTGGTGTTGCCGTTCGCGGCAGGGCCGTCGGGGTCGGGCTGGTCGGCGGGGTGGCCGGTCTCGATACCGGTGTCGACGGACATGGAGGTGTCTCTCCCTTGCGCATCGCTTCTCGCCGCTGGGCTCGCGGCACGCCACCCATCGTGGCGGACCGATCGCACGCCAACCATGACCCGAAGGTGTGGGAGTACCGGCGTGCGCGCGACTGCCTGTTCGAGCAACCGCCGTGCCGATGCGCGGAGTTGTGATGCACGGAGGTGGAACGGCGGCCGGGAGGGACGCCGGTCGGCCGCGTCGTCGCCGGCAGCCGGCGCACCGGCATGCCCGATCCGGCGCCCCGGAGCAAGCGGTTCCGGGGCGCCGGACACCGGGCCCGGTTACTGATGGCCTGTCAGTTCGCGGGCCTGGGAACGTACTTGTAGCCGACGCGGCGGACGGTGACGATGCTCTCCCGGTGCGCGGCGCCGAGCTTGCGGCGCAGCCGGGCGACGTGCACGTCCACCGTCCGGCCGTCGCCGACGTGGCCGTAGCCCCACACCGCGGCGACCAGGTGGTCGCGGGTGTGCACCCGGTGCGGGTGCTCGGTGAGGTGGGCCAGCAGCTCGAACTCCAGGTAGGTGAGGTCGACCGGGCGGCCGTCGACCACGGCGGTGCGGCGGTCGGTGTCGAGCACGATGCCGTCGCGTTCGGCGGCGTGCGCCGTCCGGGCGGCGCCGCGCGGCGCCGGGGTGGGCGGCGCGGGGGCGGGGGGTGCCGGCGTCAACGGTGCGGGGGCCGTCGGGAGCGGCAGGGCGTTGAGCGGGTCGGTGCCGGCCGGGACCAGCAGCAGGTACCCGACCAGCGGGGTGCCGGACGCCGCCTCGGCGCCTCGGCTCAGCCGCTGCAGATGCTCCGGCAGCGACCCGGCCGGCAGGGCCGCGAGCAGCGCGGTGCCGTGCGGGAGCGGCGCGGCGTGCGGGAGCGGCGGGGCGGCGGTCTGCGCGGAGGCCGCGGCCTGCGCGGGACCGGCCTCGCTGCCGGTGTCGCGCACGGCGCGCAGATGCGGCGGCGAGCCGGGGGCGGCGCCGGGGCAGGGGGACGCCGGCATCGCGCGCCCAGCGGCGGCGGCCGGGGACCGGGAAGGGCGGGAGGCGAGGGCAGGGGCGGTCGATGCGGATCGACTGGGCATGACGGGATTCCTTCGCGCTGCGGGAGGCGGAGCTGCGGGCTCGGACTCGTCTGCGCGCGTGGGCCGCGATGCGGTCGGGGTGCCGGGGGGGTGGAGCAGCCGGAAAGGCCGTGATCCCGGTCAGACCTGGTCGCGAGCGGGCGCGCCGGGCCCGCCGCAACAGATCTCGTCGAAGAGGTGCGGCTGTCGGGACGGCCAGAACGGCTCGAGGTCGCACTGCCCCGAGGCGCCGTCCAGCAAGGTCTCCATGGGAGACATTGAAGCAGATCGAACGGGCGGCGGGGAGCCGACCACGCGGGGGAGCCGGCCACGCGGCGCGGTGGCGGACGCGGCGGGCCCGGCGTCCCTATGATCGCTTCCTGTGGCCTGGTTCTCCGCGCTCATGTCGACCGCGCGCTCGGGGCTCCGTCTCGAACGGGCCGTCAACCCGCCGCTGCAGGCGGTGCGAGGCGCGGTGGGTGTCGCGATCGTGCTCGCCGTCGGGCTGGGGACGCACGAGACCCTGCTGGCGACCTCGGGCGCGCTGGGCGCCTTCCTGGCCGGCACCGCCACCTTCCAGCGCAGCTTCCGGCCGCGCCCGACGCTGGCCCTGGGGGCCGCGCTCGGGCTGGGGCTGAGCACCTTCGTCGGCTATGTGGCGTCCGCGCACGGCTGGATCTACCTGCTGGTGGTCGGGCTGTGGTCGTTCGGGTCGGGGCTGGCCTGGGCGTTCGGGCCGACCAGCGGGGTGGTGGCCTCGCAGACCGTGGCCGCGATGCTGGTGGTGGTGACGCTGCCGGTCAGCGTGCCGACGGCGGCCGAGCACGCGGCGGTGATCTGCGCGGCCGGACTGGTGCAGGCGCTGCTGGTGCTGGTGTGGCCGATCCGCACCTGGGGACGGCAGCGCGACGCGCTCGCCGACGCCTGCGCCTCGGTCGCCCACTTCGCCCGCCGGCTGCGCGAGGACCCGCTGGCACCGTTCGACCCGGAGCCGCTGATGGTCGCCCGGACCGCCTCCACGGTCACCCGCTACCAGGCGCGGACCCGGCCGGAGGAGCTCGGCGGGCCGCGCGGGGCGGTCGAGCGGATCCGGCCGGTCCTGGCGGCGCTGGCCGATCCCCGGGTCGGCGCACCGGAGTTCGGCCCGCAGCGGGACCGGGCGCGGGAGCTGCTGGGCGCGGCGGGCCAGGTGCTGGACGCGGTGGCCACCGCGGTCCGGCACGGGGCGCCGCTGCGGGTGCCGGACGCGGCGTTCGCGGTCCTCGCGCCGGTGGACGACGACGAAGCCGCGGACTCCGGCGAGGGCTCCGGCGAGGGTGCGGACTCCGGCGAGGGCGGGCGTGGCGGGGAGGCCTCGCCGGGCGGGAAGGCCGAGGCGGACTCGGGCGCGGACGGCGGCGACGGCGATGGCGGCGACGGCGGCGGCGGTGAGACGGAGGAGGCCGGCGGCCGGGCCCTGCGCGGCCCCGCCCGGCGCGCCGAGCACCGGCTGGTCGGCCTGCTGGCGGAGGTCGCGGACGGCGTGGACACGGCCATCGCCGCCCGGCCTCGCGCCGGCGGTCCCGGGCGGTTCGCCGGGCTCGGCCGCCTCGCCGGCCTCGTGCGACGAGCCGCGCGCAGCGCGTCCGCCGCCGGTTCCGCCGCTGGTTCCGCCGCCGGCCGGGAGGGCGTCGAGTTGCACCCCTCCGGCGCGGACTCGCTGCGCGCACTCCGGTCGACGCTGCGCCGCCAGTTCCACCGGGACTCCCCCGTGCTACGGCACGCCCTGCGGGTGGCCGCGGTGGCGGTGGTCGGCGACGCCATCGGTCGCACGCTGGTCCCGAACCACGGCTACTGGGCCCCGCTGACCGCGGTGATGGTGATGCGCCCGGACTTCGCGCAGACCGTCAGCCGGGGCGTCGCGCGGGTGGCCGGGACGGTCGCCGGGGTCCTGCTGGCCACAGCGGTGACGGTCCCGCTGCGGCCCGACCCGTGGATCTGCGCGGTCTTCGTGGTGGCATCCCTGGGCGGGATGTACCTGACCATGCGCTCCGGCTACGCGGCGGCGAGCACCTGCACCGGGGCCTACGTGGTCTTCCTGCTGGCGATGGGCGGGGACCTGAGCTACTCGGCGGGCCTGGAGCGGGTGCTGACCACGCTGCTCGGCGGCGGTCTGGCGCTGGCCGCGTACGTGCTCTTCCCCACCTGGGAGACCTCTCGGCTGGCCGACCGCCTCGCCGGGTACTTCACCGCCTCCGGCCGCTACACGGCCGCCGCGCTGCGGGTCTTCGCGCGGCCCGGGGACCCGGAGGCGCTGCGGGCGGTGCGGGAGGCGCTGCTGGACGACCGGGCGGCGCGCAGCGCGCTGGCGCAAGCCGTGGAGCGCGCGCGGGTGGAGCCGGTGCGGGCCACCGGCGTGCGGGTGGCGCAGGCGGCGCGGGCGCGCGCCGCGCTGGTCGCGATGGGGCGCGGCACGCTGCTGCTGGAGGCGCACCTGCCGGGGGCGGAGGCGCCGCCGGTGCCCGGAGCGGAGGAGTTCGCGCGGCGGCTGGAGGCAGCGGTGGAGGGGGCGGCGCAGGCCGTGCGCTCGGGCCGCTCCCCCGGCGCGGCGCTGAGCGAGGCACGGGCGGCGTACCGGGCGTGGACCCGGGGGCTGCGCTCGGGCGCGGCCGGACCCACGGGCACGGCGGGGCCGACGGACGCGGCGAGGCCGACGGACGTGGCGGGCGAGGCGCCCGGTGGGGAGGCGCGCGGCGCGGGGGGCGAGGCGCCGGGCGGAGAGGCGCCGGGCGGAGAGGCGCCGGGCGGAGAGGCGCGCGGGGCAGCCGGCGAGGCGCCGGGCGGCGGTTCGGCCGGCGGCCCGTCCGGCGGTCCGCCCCGCAGTTCGTCCGACAGTTCGTCCGGCGGCCCGCCCGGCGGTCCGGAGCCGCTGGCGCGGATCGCCCGCGAGGGCGCCGGGCTGGCGGTCGACGCCCTGCTCGACGCGGGCCGGGCCCTCGACCGCTGAGCCGCCGCCCGGCCGACCGGGCCCCGCCCCGGATCCACCTGCCCGAACGCCGACCTGACGCCCCGTCGGTTTGCGTGTTCGGCCACCTCGGGGGTTGGCTTCCGCCATGGCCACGCACCAGACCCCGCAACCTCCGCACACGCACGGCCCCGACGGGGCCCCCGGCTTCGGCATCCCCGGCACGGGCAGCCGCTCCGGTGCGGGGGCCGGCGCCGGAACGCGGCCGGTGGTCTACCTGCTCGGCGCCGCGGCGCCGCCGGTACGCGACATCGCCTCCGTGGTGGAGCTGCTGCAGGCCGACGGCTGGGACGTCTGCCTCGGGCTGACCCGGACCGCCGCCGAGTGGCTGGCCCCCTACCTGCCGGGTCTGGAGGCGCTCACCGGCCACCCCGTGCGCAGCCGCTTCGGCCTGCCCGGAGAGCCGGACCCGTGGCCGGAGCCGGACGTGGTGCTGCTCGCGCCGCTGACCTTCCACTCCCTCAACGCGTGGGCGCTGGGCCTCGGCGGCGACTTCGTCACCGGGTACGCCGCCCTGGCGCTCGGCGGGGGCGTGCCGCTGGTGGCCGCGCCCTGCGCCGACCCCCGGGTGACCGCCCACCCGCAGTGGGAGCGCAGCACCGGGCGTCTGCGCCAGGCCGGCGTGCACCTCCTCCTCGACGACGCCCGCCCGGCTCCCTGGGACGCCGCTGCCTTCCCCTGGGATGCCGCCCTCGCAGCCGCCCGCCGCGCCCTCCCGGGCGCGCCCTGACCGCTCCTCCGGGGGCGGGGGTTCACTCCCGCCCCGGCTCCAGCATCCCGCTCCCCATCCCCTCCCAGGCGATCTCCGCGACCTGGCGCACGGCATCGCCGACCCGCTGCGCCTGCGCCTCGGCCTCGCGCAGCGCCCGGAACGCCGCGCCGTACGTCGCTGCTCCGCCAGGTCGCGCTGCGGAATCCTGGCGCCCCCGACTCCGCCCCCTACCGCTCCACCCTCACCCCGCCCCCCGGCCACGGCCCCCGCCACGGTTGACGATCCTCCCCCGCACGCCCACTCCCCTCGCCAAGGAGCCGATGCCGCATGGTTCGCCGGAGCCAGTCCAGCAACCCGCGCTCGCCGGTGGTGCTGAGCGGCGGCGCCGACTGGCGCACCCGCGCCGCCGGCCAGCAGCGCACCACCGGCGCCGAGCTCACCTTGCCGAGGAAGCAGTCAAAGCGGATCAAGGTTCTCGGAAACACGATTGAGGCTCTCCGCGTAGCGATCAACGCCGAGCGCCCCGCGCAGGCGCGGTTCCTCCTCAGCCGCGCCGGAGCCCTCGTGCGGTCCATCCCGGCCTCCGAGATCTCCGGGGAGCGCCGCCAACTCCCTGATCTCCGCAAGAAGTTCGCCGCGACGACCGCCAAAACCCGGCCCTCGACGGCCAAGAAGCCTGCCCCGAAGCCCTCCGCCCCCTCCCCCAAGCCGAAGCAACCGGCTCCGAAGACGGCCAGGAAGCCGGCCAAGAGGCCGCCGCAGCCCGCCCGCGTCCCCGACCTCGGTGACCGCTACATCAACCGCGCCGCCCTCGGCTACTCCACCACCTCCACCGACAAGCGCTGACCCGTATCCGGCGGCGGGCGCCGCCAGCGGCGTCGAAGCAACCCGGCGCCACCCCGGTTGCGCCGAATGCGTGACAAGACAAGGCTGGAACCGACCCACGAGCACCACACGGCGCCCGACCATCTCAACGCAACAGGAGTCCCCCATGGGCACTCCAAGCACTCAGCCTCCGCAACACCCGCAGGGCTCCGCGCCGGCCCCCCACCTGCGCCACAAGCGCCGCCTCTTCCCGCGATGGCGGATCTTCACCTGGCTCATCCTCGCGTTCAACGTGGGCATGCTGATCTGGGTGATCGCGGGCGCCAACACCGGCCGGAGCTGCGGCGGCCTCACCGGGGACGCACTGCTCAACTGCCAGGCAGGACAGGTCGGCACCGGAATCGGCGTCGGCCTCATCATCGGCCTCTGGGCCGCGGGCGATGTCATCCTCGGCGTCCTGTGGCTGATCACCCGCCCGCACACCCGCACCTGCCCGGCCTGCGGAGACTCCGTCCGCAGGCGCCTGACCCGCTGCTCGAACTGCGGCTTCGACTTCGTCCAGGCCGCCACCGCCTCCCAGATCGGCTGGACACCGAGGTAGACGCCGAGCCGCCCCAGCGGCTTCCTCACGCCCCTCTGCCGCCTGACGGTAGTCGCCCGGACAGGGCTCCGGTATCGTTCGACCGCCGAGCGACAAGGCTGCGGGGAGGGCTGTCGTGACGGAACGGCTCAAGGTGGTCTTCGAGTCTCTGAGCGATCTGTCGGACGGCCTTCAGCGGTGCGCAGACGCGCTCGAAGCACATCTGTCGGAACTCGACGCGGCCGTGACGGCGATCGCCGGCTCCTGGGACGGCGAGGCGCACGACCGGTTCCATCAGTACGTCAGTGAATGGCGTGTGTCTTCGCGTGACCTGCATGGCGCCTTACGGTCCCTGCACCAGCTCGCGCAGACCGCCCACGGCAACTACGTTGCGGCCGAATCGGCGAACCTGCGCATGTGGGGCGCCGCGTGAATGTGGAAGGCTCCGGCGGCAGCCCGGCGCAGCCGATCAACGTCACGCCGGACGATCTCCAGACCGTGGCTCTGAAGTTCGCCGACGGCCAGGACCAGGTTGACAAGGCGGCCACCGCGCTCAACAGCGCGCTGTGTGGAGGCGCTCAACGGCTGGGCCGCCCGGTGGGACGGGACCTACGATCTGGACGACCCGCTGAACTCCGGGTTCTCCTCCGCCGAGGAGGAGCAGCGCTTCCGGGAGGACGGCGCGCGTCTCGAAGAACGGCTGCGGTGCGAGCTCGGCGATCGTTGGACGGTCTCCTCACGGATTCCTGCACAACTCAGCGACTGATCTCCGGCCTGCGGCGGCCGCTGTGCCGAGCGTCCGGGCATGGGCCGACCACGGATCGGGTTCGCGGCCACCGAGGCGACCCTTCACCCGGCCCCCCGGCCGCGCGCCCACGGGCGGTGCGGCGCTGCTCGTGCTCGGCGTCCAGTTCGTCCAACTCCGCGCGGGCCGCCGCGCGTTCCTCCTCGGTGACCGGTCCGTGTTCCTCCTGCAGCCAATGGGCCAGCTGCCGCAGCCGGCCCCGGTCGCGCTTCCTCGATGCCATACACGAGACCATGCTCCTCACGCGGCCCCCTTTGCCAGAACCGCTGCGCCGGGAGCCGTCGCGCCGCTGAGGCGACGGGGCCCGCGCGGGTGTCAGACCTGGCCGTAGCCGCCGTCGACCTGGTAGTCGGCGCCGTTGACGTGGGAGGCCGCGTCCGAGGCGACGAAGGCGATGACGGCGGCGACCTCTTCGGCGGTGCCGGCCCGGGTCATCGGGGTCCCGGCGCCCATGGAGGCGATGAGCGCTTCGCGTTCCTCGGCGGTGGCGGCCAGCTGGGCGATACCGGGCGTATCCGTCGGACCGGGGCTCACCACGTTCACCCGGATCCCGCGCGGGGTCAGCTCAAGGGCCCAGGTGCGGGCAAGGGCACGGACCCCGGCCTTGGAAGCCGCGTAGAGACTCCGCCCAGGCGACGCCTTGTGGGCGGCCATCGAGCCGGTGAGGACGATGACGCCACCGTCGGCCAGCAGCGGCAGCGCCTTCTGGACGGTCATCACCGTGCCGGTGATGTTGACGTCGAAGACCGACCTGATGACGTCCTCGGTGATGGTTCCCAGCGGCGCGGTCGCGATCGCCGCCGCGTTGACGACCAGCACGTCCAGTCGGCCGCTGCGCCGCTCCACCTGCGCGAAGAGCCGGTCGAGATCGTCGGCCGAACGCGAGTCGGCCCGCACCCCGACGACATCGCCCGGGATGTCCGCGGCCGCCGCCGTCACGGCGTCCTGGTCCCGGCCCGTGATGTAGACGGTGCCGCCCCCTTCGGCGATCTTCCGCGCGGTGACGTGGCCGATACCGGCACTCCCGCCGGTCACGACCGCGACCTTGTGGTGAAACGCGTTGCTCATGGAACTCGTCGTCCGTTCATCCGGGTATCTGCGGAACGCAGCGTGCTCCGTGTGCGGACACCGGTTCCAGAAGCCTGCTGGTACTGGTACTGGCAGCACCAGCCGGACTGCCTCCCGGGTCTGGCAGAGTGGGCCTGTGCCGCCGCCGACCACGACCCGGACCGAACTGCGGGAGTTCCTGCGCTCACGACGCGCGCGGGTCTCACCCGAGGACGCAGGGATACGCCCGGGAGTTCGTCGGCGCACCCCCGGACTGCGCCGCGAGGAGGTCGCGCAGCTGTCGGGTGTCGGCATCACCTGGTACACGTGGCTGGAGCAGGGGCGGCCGATCAACGTCAGCTCCCAGGTGCTCGACGCGGTGGCGCGCACGCTGTTTCTGGATGCCGCCGAGCGCGACCACCTCTACCGCCTGGCCGAGGTCCCCCAGGCCCCGGTCGTCAGTGAGCCGCCGACCGAGCTCCCCGGCCACCTCGACACCGTCCTGGGAGCCCTGGACCCGCTGCCCGCCATGTTGGTCGACGCCCGCACCGACGTGCTGCGCTGGAACCGCGCGTACGCGGCCCTGCACCCCGCTCTGGTCAGTGCTCCGCGCGGCGAGCGCAACACCCTCTGGGACCTCTTCGCGGCACCGGAGGGGCAGCACCGCATCGTCAACCGCGACGAGCAGGCGCCCGAGGCCGTGGCAGCGTTCCGCTACCGCTACAGCCAGAACGCGGGCGACCCGCGGTGGCAGGACTTCGTCGCCCGTCTGTGCACGGCCAGCCCGCTGTTCTCCCGGCTCTGGGCCATGCACGACGTCGCTCCACCGCGCCTGTGCGACAAGCGCTACGACATCGCGGGGCTCGGCGAAGTGAGCCTGCGTGCCACCGGCATGGAACTGACCGACCACCCCGGCATCCGCCTCGTCGTCCAGACCCCCACCGACAGACCCAGCCGCGAGAACATCGACCGCCTGCTGCGCCGCGCGCCGCACCTGTGACGACACGGCCCGAGGCCCGACCTACGCCGGCCGCTCCGGCGTGGGGCCGGGCCACGGGTCCGGGTCGGTCTCGGCGGCGGTTCGGAGGACGTCCTGGCGCTGCGCGGGCGTGCGGTGATCGACATGCGGCTCGGACCGTTCGACTACCGCGACGCCGCCGAGTACTGGGACTGCCCGCCGCAGACCGCGTTTCTCGTGGACGCGGTGCTGGGCGGCGCGCCCGGCTATCGGGACGTGATCGGCGAGCCGCCCACCGGGCCGGACGGCTTCTACGACTGGCTGGAGCGCAGCGTCTGCAACCCGTCGCACGTCCTGTTCAACGAGCCGGAGTACCTGCTCGCCGAGGACCCCCGGGTCACCGACCGGGCCGTCTACCACTCGATCTGGGAGGCGGTGTCGTCCGGCGCCACCACGCCGACGCAGATCGGCGGGCTGGTCGGCATGGACACCCGCAGCCTCGCCTACCACCTGTCGATCATGCGCGCGGCCGGGTTCGTCCGGCACGACCAGGACGTGCTGCACCAGCGCAAGCCCGTCATCACCGTGGCCGACCCGATCGTCCGCTTCCACGACCTCGTCGTGCGCCCCAACCTGGTCGACTTCGAACGCCGCCAGGGGCGCGACGCCTGGGAACGCTCGCGAGAGACGTTCTCCGCCAAGATCCTCGGCCCGCATTTCGAGGAGCTGACCCGGCGCTGGACACTCCTGCACGGCCGGGAGGCCGGTCTCGAGGACATCGGGCATGTCGGCACCACCACCGTCGCCTGCCGGGAGCACCGCGGCCACGAGATCGACGTCATCGCCCTGCACCGCTCGTCCCGCCCGCGCGACAAGGGCGGGCGGATCGAGCTGCTGGGCGAGGCCAAGGCAACCAACCGGCCGCGTACCCCAGCCGATCTCGAACGCCTTGTCCACATCCGGGAGTTGATCGCGGGGCTGGGTTGGGACACGGCCGGGAGCCGGCTCGCGGTCTTCTCCCGCTCGGGGTTCAGCGCCGAGCTGGTCGAGGCCGCGCGGGCGGAAGGCGCGCTGCTCGTCACACTGGACGAGCTGTACGGGACGTCCACGCGGAGGTGAACCGCGCGGGCGGACGCGGCTGTTCAAGCGAGGCCGGCTCCGCGTCCGCGTTCGAGTCCGGGTCCGGGGCCGAGTCCGGCGGGGTGGGGCGGGTGGTGCCCGCTCCGTCGGCCTTGTCGAAGTGCGCGGCGAAGATCCGGCCGGCCTCCGCAGCGCTCAACGGCACGTTGGAGACCAGCGACTCGGAGCGGAGCCGGCCGCCCGCGCCGCGCCAGCGGGTGGTGTGCAGGAGTCCCGCGCGTTCCAGCTGCTTGCGCGCCCGCTCGGCGGTGATCCGGCCGCCGGCGAGGCCGGACGCGAGCGCGGTGACCGTCGTGCGCCGGGCCGCCGCTTCGGGCGTAGCCACCGCCCGGACCAGCAGTCGGAAGGCCGCGTCCGAGAGGGACTCGTCCCACACCAGCGCGTTCGAGATCTGCGTGAAGTCGCGCGAGGGCGCGATAACATGCCTGAGCATCTTCGGGGCTCCCTATAAGCCTCGTCGGTGAAGGCCCCTCATCCGCCCTGCAAGGCGCTGGGGGGCCGCTTTGCGCACCACGGCAGGGCCCTCCGTCTGCAACCGGAGCACCCGCGAGCGCGCGAGGCCAACGCTACACGCCCACGTAGCCCTGCGTGAACACAGGTCAACAATCCGTTGCCGTGACGGCTGCGCGCTCCCCCGGCTCCTCCCGGCCGGCCGGCGGTTGAGGCTTCTCAGGCTCCCGCGCAGGAGCGAGCGGCTGGACGCGATGGGTCTCCTGCCCGTCGAACTCCTCGAACCCGGGGAGCGGCTCGGCGTCGCCGGGGTCCTTCCTGGGCCGCTGGGTATGCGCCGGCGGCGCGAGGACCTCGCGACGCCGCAGCTCCGCCACGTCGATCAGGGGACCGTCCAGGATCTTCCCCAGCAGCTCCGCCTGCGGCTCCTCCAGCTCGGTCAAGTGCCTCAGCGCGGCGAGGACTTGCACCAGCTCCGTGCTCCAGTCAGGCTGCCATCCCTCGCTGGCAGTCTTGTCGAGCGCGGTCCCTCGCCCTGAGCGGGACCGCCCGCTCCGCGCGCTCAGCCACTTGTCGAGGACGACCATGCCGCCGACGTCGTACTCCCTCATACGGCGGCTGACACCGGTGAACACGCCCGATCCGGCACGCAGGGTGCACGTCTCGGGATCGTACGAGAAGGCGGCAGGGATCTCCTCGGGGTTGACCGGCTGCGGGTAGCGGACCGCGGGGCAGGCTGCGTTCCACATCTCCTTCGCACCACCGGGCCTGCCTTCGTCCGGCGCCACAAAGCGCTCGCCGAACGTCGACGCCCAGACGACGCGCCGGCCGAGGGCCACAGCCTGCTCCCAGAGCGCCCGGTCCGCCGTCAGCGGCACGCGGATTCCAGGGGAGTTGAGCTCCTCCGCGAAGGCCGCAGTGAAGGCCGGGTGCGCGGTGACGCCGGCGATGTATGCGGTGAGGTCCTCCACGGTCACGGAGGGAAGGCCGTAGGAGTTGGCGAGGTGCTGGAGAAGTCCTGGGGCGGTGTTGGGTGATCCGTTCGGGTGCCGGATCGGGAGGACCCGGCCGCCTCGGCCGTTGAAGCAGTGCATGTCCGGGATCAGCGCGGAGAAGATCAGTCCGGGGCCTGAGTCGATGGGTTGGCTGTGCTGCTCGCTGATGTAGACCTGGTCCGGACCGGCAGCTTTCCACAGGGGCGGCCGGGCAGTGTCGAGCAGCCGACTGTCCGGGATCATCCACTGGCGGTCGAAGCTCCGCAACAGCACCCGAACCGGCTCGGGACAAGGTCCCCGCTCGGCAACCAGGCCGCGGTCGCTCGCCCGCTGCCCGGGCAGTGGATCCACCACCGACGTGATCTTCCGGTCCCGGGTTTCCTTCATCAGCGCGCGCTTGTCTGCCGGGTTCCGTGCCGTGATCAACTGTTCCCAACGCGTCCTGAGTACACGGCGATCGGGGCTGTAGACCCAAGTCCGATTCGGCTTGATGCCTGGGCTGTGCCAGGGCATCAGGTCTCCAAGGGCCGGGAAGTCGTCCCAGGTGGACGTGGCAGCGGGCGTGAAGGGTGCATACGGATCCGTCCGCGCCAATTGCCAGCCGGGCCCGTCGACGTCCAGCTCGGTCAGCCGACGCAGCTTCTCGTCGCGGTGCCCTGTCAGGGCGATGTAGTGGACCGGTGCCGCAACGCCAGACGGCTCGTCGCGCCTCCGCACGAAGAGGGCGATCGCCAACTCCCGCTGCACACCCGGGAAGAAGCGCGTCGCGATCGGAGGCCGGACGCTCTCGGGCGTCAGGTCGATGACCCAGCCCTCTGAGCAGGTCGACCGCAGGTACTCGCGCATCCGGCTGAACGCCTCGCCGCGCAGGAACCCCGCGGTGCTGATGAAGCACACAGCCCCCTGCTGATGCTCCGGGTGATGCTGCTCGAAGACCTTGTACGTCGCCCAGCGCCAGAAGTAGACGTAGAGGTTCTTCAGCTTGTTCTCGTACTTGCCGTGGGCGCCGCCGAGCCGGAACCGGTCGAGCAGCGGCGCCCCACGCCCCGGCGAGCCGGCCTCGATCCAGCCGCCCTGCCCGTGGGCGCGCTCGCGGTCCGGAGGGTTGCCGATGATGGCGGTGACCCGCTCGGCTCGCTTGATCTCGTTGGCTGCCCTGCTGTCCTCCAGCAGGGGCTCGTAGGCAGCGCCGAGGGCGGGCCGGCCTTCCGGTTGCCAGGGATCGGCGAGGGTGTCGATCAGGTGGAGCTGCAACTCCCCCAGCCGCATGCCGGAGTTCTGGGCTCTCAGGGTCTGGCTGATGCGCATCTGCGCCACCGCGTAGGCGGCCATCTGCTTCTCGAAGCCGATCAACCGCTGGGCCAGCTCCCGGACCGCCTCTCCGCGGAAGCCCTGGTTGCCGTCGGCCGTGCGGTACTCCGCGACCCGGTCGATGACGCTGGTGAGGAACGTTCCGGTGCCCATCGCCGGGTCGACGATGGTGACCTGGGGATCGGCGAATCCGCCCTCGCAGCCGAGCTTGCGGGTCAGTACGTCGTCGGTGAGCCTGACCATCTGGTCGGCGAGCGGCGCGGGGGTGTAGTAGGTCCCGGACGCCTTCCGCAGATCGGGGTCGTACTCCTCCAGGAAGCGCTCGTAGAGGTGGACGTGGGCGTTCGGCTCGCGCCGGCTGATCGCGTCCCAGTCCACGGCGCCGATCACGCGCACCATCATGTCGAGGCTGTCGGCGAACTGCGCGCCGACGTGATCGGTGAGGATCTGCAGAGCCCGGCCCATGACAGTATGCTCGGCGCCCAGATCCCGGCCGATCTCGTGCAGACCGCGGTCGGCGAGCTCGATGCCGTCCACCCGGGCCAGCAGCAGGGCGAAGGTGACCGTCTGGGCGTAGCGGTCGGCGAAGGCCTCGCGCTCGTCGCGCTCGTCCGTGCGCGGGAAGAGCACGTCCTCCCAGTCGTGGGAGAGCGCGGTGAAGGGGCGCTCCTGGCGCCTGCGCCCAGACCCGCGGCCGGAGCTGTGGAGGGGCTGGCGGCTCTCGCGGTCCAGCTGGTCGAGGACTTCCTGTTTGAGCAGGTGGCAGAGCGGAGCCACATGCCCGACCAGCTGACCGACCGTGCGGATCTTTTCGGGCGTCCATATCAGGAAGTCGCGGAGGAGCGCGGCGAGCGGCTCCCCGTCCGGTTCGGGTGCCCGCAGCTTCGCACCGGCGCGTGCGAGGTCGCCGACGAGGTGGACGACCTGGCCCTGCAGTCGGCCCGCGCAGTACAGGGCCCAGGAACGGCCGTTGGTGTACAGGATGTTGGGGAGCCCGAGCATCGCCTGCCACTGCCTGCGGTCGCGTCCGCTCAGCGCGTCGGGGGTGATGTCCTTGTCGGGGCTCTTGAGCTCCACGTAGCCGAAGATGAGCTGCCGGTCCCTGCCGAACCTGGTCGCGTAGTCGGGGCGCACGCCGAGATCGCTCCGGTGGACCTCCGGGTGCAGGACCAGGTCCTGGCCGAGCCTCCGGGAGACGGCGCGCAGTAAGTCCTCGACGGGTCTACGGATCGCGGCCTCGCGCTCGCCGACACCACCGAGCTGGTTCCGGCAGTCCACCCCGAACTGCGAAACGATCTGCTGTATCCACCCGTCGGAGACCACAGTCGCCCATCCCCCCGTCCGCGCGACGGGAGCGCGGCCGGAGGCGGCGCCGGCACTGGTGGCGTGCGGCAGGCGAACACCGGCCGCGCCCCAGCAACAGGGCGCCGGTGCACCCGGCGCCTCTCCTCTTCCGAGAGTACGGGCGCTGCTCCTCCAACCCAAGAGCGCCGCAAGGGAGTTCGCGGCCAACGGGTCTCCTCGACTGCATGATTCGCCCGGCCAGTCCCGGTCTGCCCTGGATTGTCAGTGGCGGGTGAGAGAATCAAGGGGTACGAACTTCTCCAGGGGGTGGGGGCGTTGTCACAGGTCAACGAGGTTCTGGCGGGGGATCAGCTGGCGGCGGAGCTGGCGCGGGCAGTGCCGGGCGGGGAGAGCGCGGCGCTGCTGGACGGGCTGGGCGGCGGTGGTCTGTCGGATGCGGGGCGGATCGATGCGCTGGTGGCGGTGCACCGGCATCTGGGGTGGTTGCAGGCGCTGGAGTTGGCGCTGCTGGCGGACCTCGACGATCACCCGCTGGTCAGCATCCCGGGGCATCCGGACGCCCTCAACGACTTCCGCGCGACGCGTGAGCAGGTCGCCGCCGCGTTGCACTTCTCGCCGGATACGGCGGGTGGCCGGCTCGCGGACGCGCAGCGGCTGGTCGCGACGTTTCCGGCGACGGTGGCGGCGTTGGGCGAGGGCCGCATCCACTTCATGCAGGCGAAGGTGCTGTCCGATCTGACGAAGCCGTTGAGCCACGCCGGAGAGCGCGCCGGGGAGTTGCAGCGGGCGGTGGAGGAGCGAGTGCTGCCGCGGATGCCCGAGCAGGCGGTGTCGGCGACGCGCAAGGCGATCCAGCGCGCGGTGATCAAGGCGGACCCGGCGGGCGCTGAACGTCGCCACCAGCAGGCCAAGGCCGAGCGCTGCACGTTCACCGTCCCCGAGCCGGACGGCATGGCGATGTTCGGCGCGCGGCTGGCCGCCCAGGACGCGGCGCGGGTGGAGGCAGTCCTTGACGACCACGCCCGCTCGGCTGCCGACGACGACCCGCGCACCCTCGCCGCCCGCCGCGCCGACGCCCTGGTCGAATTGGTGACGGGCGTGCAGGCCGAAGCTGTCCAGATTTCTGGGACAGATGCGGCCTCCGCGTCACAGGCCGAAGGTGTCCAGAAATTCGGGACAGGTGTGGCCTCTCGCGGCCGGGTCGGTGTAGCCGTCCAGGTCACCGTCCCCTGGGATGTCCTCCTCGGCACCTCCGAAGCCCCCGCCGACCTCGCCGGCTACGGCCCGATCACCGCATCCCAAGCCCGCGACCTGGCCGTCTCCACCGACGCCACCTGGCGCCGCCTCCTCACCGAGCCCGCCACCGGCACCGTGATCAAGACCGACCCGACGACGTACCGCCCCACCGCCGAGCTGGAGCGCCACCTCATCGCCCGCGACCCCCACTGCCGCTTCCCCGGCTGCACCCGCCGCTCCAGCAGCAGCCGCTCCGACCTCCACCACGTCCGCCGCTTCGCCGACGGCGGCCCCACCGACGAGACGAACATGATCCCGCTCTGCCGCCGCCACCACCTCACCACCCACCGCGCCGGCTGGCACCTCACCTACGACCCCCGGAAGGGCACCACCACCTGGACCGCCCCCACGGCCCACACCTACACCACCCATCCCGAACCGGTGGGCAGGGTGGGCCAGCCCAGTTGACGGACAAGCCTGCCCTGCTCACCGCACCGGAGCGCTGAACGGCTACGAATCGACCAGGTGGTTCTTGATCTGATGCTGGATCAGCAGCGGAGACACCTGGAAGTGGTCGGCGATGCGATCAACCGACTCGGTGACGCATCTGCCTTCGGAACCGGGGGCCGGCGAAAGAGGGACACGTCTTGTGTTCGGCGCCTCCGACGTAGCGGACGCAACCGGCAAGCTCGGCCAGCAGGTCCGGGCAGTCGGAGCGGTGCACGACGCGCTGGAGTGGGCGCTGACGCTTCGGGGCTCGCAACACTTCGTCGCCTGCACCCGCGCCCGCGAGGCACTTCGCGTCACCTGGAGTGGTCCCGCGAGCCCGTTCCTGCCCGCGGGCGCCGCTCCGGCCGGTCACCGGTAGGCAGCTCCCCCTCCCAGAAGCGATCTTGCCGGCTGGTCGCGTCCACGCGGGCGCGTGACGAGGGCGCCTGGGATGTCTGACGCACGCGGAAGCGCCCCTGGCGCCGTCTCCTCGTCGGGGCCAGGGGCGTCGCGCGTGCGGTGCGGGCGGTGCGGGCGCGGTGTCCGCGTCAGCGGATGGGCAGGCCGGAGATGGTGCGGGCGATGACCAGGCGCTGGATCTCCGAGGTGCCCTCGAAGATGGTGTAGATGGCGGCGTCGCGGTGCATCCGCTCGACCGGGTACTCGCGGGTGAAGCCGTTGCCGCCGAGGATCTGGATGGCGTTGGCGGTGACCCACTTCGCGGTCTCGCCGGCGTACAGCTTGGACATGGAGCCCTCGGCCGCGTCGAACTTCTTGCCGGTGGCGGCCATCCAGGAGGCCCGCCACACCAGCAGCCGGGAGGCGTCGATGCGGGTCTTCATGTCGGCAAGGGTGAAGGCGATGCCCTGGTTGTCGATGATCGGGCGGCCGAACTGGTGCCGGGTGCGGGCGTAGTCGAGGGCGACCTCGTAGGCGGCGCGGGCGATGCCGATGGCCTGCGCGCCGACCGCCGGGCGGGAGGCCTCGAAGGTGGCCATCGAGGGGTTCTTGCCGCGCTCCGTCTTCTCGCCGCGCGCCTCGGCCGCCGCGCGCTCGCGGGCGCGGGCGAGGCGCTCGTCCAGCTTCTCCTTGCCGCCGAGCAGGCAGGAGCCGGGGACGCGGACGTCCTCGAGCACGACCTCGGCGGTGTGCGAGGCGCGGATGCCGTGCTTCTGGAACTTCTGACCCTGGCTCAGGCCGGGGGTGTTCGGCGGGACGATGAAGGAGGCCTGGCCGCGGGCGCCGAGCGCCGGGTCCACCGCCGCGACGACGACGTGCACATTGGCGATGCCGCCGTTGGTGGCCCAGGTCTTGGTGCCGTTGAGCACCCACTCGTCCTTGGCCTCGTCGTAGACGGCGCGGGTGCGCATCGCGGAGACGTCCGAGCCGGCGTCGGGCTCGGAGGAGCAGAACGCGGCGACCTTGACGTCGTCCGGGGTGCCGAACATCTGCGGGACCCAGGTTCCGACCTGCTCCTCGGTGCCGTTGGCGATCACGCCGACGGCGGCGAGGGTGGTGCCGACGATGGAGAGGGCGATGCCCGCGTCACCCCAGAACAGCTCCTCCATCACGATCGGGATGGACAGGCCGGTCGGGTCGAAGAACTGCTGCGCGTAGAAGTCGAGCGAGTAGATGCCGAGCTTGGCGGCCTCCTGGATGATCGGCCAGGGCGTCTCCTCCCGCTCGTCCCACTCGGCGGCGGCCGGGCGGATCACGTCGGCGGCGAAGCCGTGCAGCCAGTCCCGGACGGTGGTCTGGTCCTCGTTGAGTTCGAGCGAAAAGGCGTTCGTGCCCATGGTCAGATCTCTCCGGCTGGTGCGGTCGGCCGGCCCGGCGCGCTGGCATGCCCGGGCCTTCGGTACGGCGGACGACGATCAGGTGTTACCTTCGGTAACTGCCGCCCGGGATGAGTGTGTTACCAGGCAGTAAGAAATGTCAACCAAGTGCGGAGGGGAGCAGCGACGCCGGTGGACGAGCGCACGGGTGACTCGGCGGGTGTCTCAGGGGAGTCCGTGGAGGAGTCCGCGGAGGAGGGAGGCGCTGCGGGAGGGGCCGCGGGGGGCTCGGCGGGGGGAGCCGCGGGAGCCGCGGGAGCCGCCGGGGGCGGCGTCGACGCGCTGACGACGCAGGTCGGCGCGCGGGACGCGGGCGGGCCGCAGGACGCGACCGGCGCGGAGGAGGCGGGCGACCCGCCGGAGGCCGGCGGCGACGCGCCGCCACCTCCGGACCTGCCGGCGCAGCGCACGGACCGGCGCAGGCGCGAACTCCTGGACGCCGCCGAGCGGGTGGTGCGCCGTGAGGGACCGCAGGCGAGCATGAACGCGATCGCCGCGGAGGCCGGCATCTCCAAGCCGATCCTCTATCGGCACTTCGGGGACAAGAACGGCCTCTACGAGGCGCTGGCCGAGCGTCACACCACCGGCCTGCTGGCCGCGTTGCGCGGCGCACTGGCGCTCCCGCTGGAGCGGCGCGACCTGGTGGAGGCGGTGCTCGGCACCTACCTGGCGGCGATCGAGGCGCAGCCGCAGATCTACCGCTTCCTCACCCACCCCGACCCCGCGAACGGCCTGCCGCAGGGGCCGCTGGCGCCGCTGCTGGAGCGGATCGCGGGGGAACTGGCGCTCGCGATCCGCGAGCAGGTGGACCTGGGGGCGGACACCGAGCTGCTGGCGGAGGCGTGGGGGCACGGAATCACCGGGATGGTGCTGGCCGCCGGGGACCACTGGCTGCGCGAGCGGTCGCAGCCGCGGGAGCGGATGGTGCGGGCGCTCGCCGATTTGCTGTGGGGCCGCTTGGCGGCGGCGGCGCCGCGGCCGCGGGCTGCGCGGTAGTTTCCGCGTAGGGAGTTCGGCGGTGGGTTCGTCCCGGCGGGTGCGGGCGGCAATGCGCCGGCCGCGCAGTTCCCCGCGCCCCCGCAGGCGCTGCGCGCCCACGGCTTCCGCCGCAGAAGCGGACGACGTGTGACCCGCACCCGGCCGCATCACCGCAACCGGTTCGGGGCCCGACCGATCCCGCGCGAAGCGCGACCAGGGGCGCGGGGAACTGCGCGACCGGCCCACTGCGACCCGCACTCGGTGAGTCCGCCTTCGGGAAGCTCAGCGCGCGACGTACCACGGCGCCCTGCGGGCCGCGCGGAGGGCGCGGCGGCGGCGGAAGGCGCCCAGGCGGGCGGGGAAGAGGGTGCCGTCGAGGTGGTCGGTCTCGTGCTGGAGGCAGCGGGCGAAGAAGCCGGTGCCCTCGATCTCCAGCGGGTCGCCCGCCAGGTCGACGCCCCGGACGACCGCGCGGTCGGCGCGGGGCGTGGGCGCGCGCACGCCGGGGAGCGAGAGGCAGCCCTCCTCGCCGACGACGTCGACACCGTCGAGGTCGGCAAGCGCCGGGTTGACGACGTACCCCAGATGCCGGACGTCCTCGTCGTCGGGGCAGTCGAAGACGAACACGCGCAGCGGGACGCCGATCTGACACGCCGCCAGCCCGACCCCGTCGTGCGCGTACATGGTCGCGAACATGTCCTCGACCAGCTCCGCGAGCTCGGCGTCGAAGCGGGTGACCTCGCGCCCGGGCTCCGCCAGAGCGGCCGCGTCGTAGCAGGTCACCGGGCGGACGCGGCCGGAACTGCCGGGGATGCGCGGCGGGCGGCGGTCGGGAGCGGGAGCCATGCCGGGACTCTACGCGACGACGTCCCGCCCGCCGCCCTGACGGCCCGCCGCCCCCGACCGCCCCGACCGCCCGGGGCCCCGGCAGGCCACCTCCGGCAGCCGCGGGCCACGTCGACGCGCCCGGCCCCGCAACGGGCGTACCGGGCACCCGTGACCGGGCCTGCCCGGCAGGGATCGCGGGCACCTGACGCCCGGGTTGCCCCCTCCCCCGTGCCGGCCGGTGCCGGCGGCACGCCGCCGACACCGCGTCCTCACGGGTTCTTCGCCGCGTCGCCCTGCGGCGTTCCGCGGCACGCGGGAGACGCGCGGGCGCGCCGCGGGGGCGCGCGGGCAGGGCGTGGAGGCGATCACGCGCGCGGGGGGCTTGCCGGTAGGCTGAGGCGGTCCGCTGCCGCGCGGGTCCCCCTGGCCAGTCGCCGGGCGAGGCTCGCGTGGTGCCGAACGCGAGGAGGAAGCAACCACGATGGCAGGCAACCCCGGTCCCACCGGTCTGTCCGCCCCGGACGCCGGGCGGGACTCGCTGCCCGCGCGCGCCAAGGTGGCGGTGACCGCGGGACGTGTCGCGGCGGCGGTGTCGCGCCGCGCGGGCCGCGGCAGCGGCTCGGTCATCGGCGGCAAGGTGTCGCTGCGCGTCGACCCCGACCTGCTCCGCACGCTCGCCGAGGGCCTGGACATCGTGCTGGTGTCCGCGACCAACGGGAAGACCACCACCACCCGGCTGATCGCCGAGGCGCTGCGCGCCGCAGGCCCGGTGGTGTCGAACGCGCTCGGCGCGAACATGCCCGCGGGCATCACCTCCGCCCTGGCGGGCGGCAAGGACGCGCAGTTCGGCGTGATCGAGGTGGACGAGAAGTACCTCAACACGGTCGCCGACGAGACCTACCCGAAGGCCGTCGCCCTGCTCAACCTCTCCCGCGACCAGCTGGACCGCGCCGCCGAGACCCGCATGCTCGCCGAGCACTGGCGGGTCGGCCTGCAGGGCACCTCGGCGATCGTGGTGGCCAACGCCGACGACCCGCTGGTGACCTGGGCCGCCTCCTCCTGCCCGCAGGTGGTGTGGGTGGCCTGCGGCCAGACCTACCGCGAGGACTCCTACTCCTGCCCCAGCTGCGGCGGTGTGCTGCAGCGCCCGGGCGAGGACTGGTACTGCGGCAGCTGCGGCTTCCGGCGCCCGCAGCCGCACTGGGCGCTGCGCGGCACGCACGCGGTGGACCCGCACGGCGGCGCCTGGCCGATCCAGCTCCAGCTGCCGGGCCGGGCGAACCTGGCGAACGCCACCGCCGCGGCCGCGGTCGCGGCGGTCTTCGGCGTGCACCCGCAGGTGGCCCTGCAGCGCATGCAGGAGGTCAAGGCGGTGGCCGGGCGCTACGACGTCCTCCCCTACCGCGGGCGCGACCTGCGGCTGCTGCTGGCGAAGAACCCGGCGGGCTGGCTGGAGACCTTCACGCTGATCGACCAGCCGCCGGCGCCGGTGATCCTCTCGGTCAACGCGCTCTCCGCCGACGGCACCGACACCTCCTGGCTGTGGGACGTCGACTACGAGCGGCTGCGCGGCCACCCGGTGATGGTGATGGGTCAGCGCAAGCTGGACCTCGCGGTCCGGCTGGAGGTGGCCGGGGTGGACTTCCGCGTGGTGGACAGCCTGGAGCAGGCGGTGCAGATGGCCCCGCCCGGCCGCATCGAGGCGATCGCCAACTACACCGCGTTCCAGGCACTGCGCCGGGACGTCAAGAACTGAGGGCTTGGGCATGAGCGAGAGCAGCCTGCGGGTGGTGTGGATCTACCCGGACCTGCTGAGCACCTACGGCGACCGGGGCAACGTGCTGGTCGTGCAGCGCCGCGCGGAGCAGCGCGGGCTGCGCGTGGAGCGCTACGACGTGCGCTCGGACCAGCCGGTGCCGACGGCCGGCGACATCTACCTGATCGGCGGCGGCGAGGACCGCCCGCAGCGGCTCGCCGGCGAGCGGCTGCGGCAGGACCCGGGCCTGCACCGGGCGGTGGAGAACGGCGCGATCGTCTTCGCGGTCTGCGCCGGCTACCAGATCCTCGGCCACGAGTTCGTCGACGACCTGGGCCAGCGCACACCGGGCCTGGGGCTGCTGGACGTGTGGTCCACGCGCGGCGAGGGCGCCCGCAACGTCGGCGACATCCTCGCCGACCCGGATCCGCGCCTGGGCCTGCCTCCGATGACGGGTTTCGAGAACCACCAGGGCGTCACGCACCTGGGCCAGGGCGCGTCGCCGCTGGCGCGGGTGCGGGTCGGCGGCGGCAACGGCACCGGGAACGGCACCGAGGGCGCCTGGCAGGACACCGTCTTCGGCACCTACCTGCACGGGCCGGTGATGGCGCGCAACCCCGCCATCGCGGACCTGCTGATCAAGCTGGCGCTTGACGTGGGCGCGCTGCCGCCGGTGGACAACACCTGGTACGACGCGCTGCGCGAGGAGCGCATCGCCGCGGCGACGGCGAGCGTCGCGGGCGAGCAGTAGCGGACGCGGCGCCCGGGGCACCCGGCCCGCGGCACGCCCGGTGGTGCGCGAGTCCGGGCGCCCGCGCGGGGGCACGTCTGTCCGGCGCGCGAGACACGGTGGCGCGCGGGGTGCTCAGGCGGGCACCCTGGCATCAGGTTCGCGCCCGCGGCACGCGTCGCCGCGCGCACACTGCGGAACGCGGGAGTCCCGAGGACGCGGCTTCCGCCCATCGATCACGCATCGCCGGACGCGGGATCGGTAAGATCGCTCTTCGGACAGGCCTTCCGGAGGGCTGGAGTCCGGTTGCCGGCTTTCCTCGGGAGTTGCTTCACATGCGCATCGGTGTCTTGACCAGCGGCGGGGACTGCCCCGGCCTGAACGCCGTGATCCGTTCCGTCGTGCACCGCGGCGTCGCCGACCACGGCGACGAGATCATCGGTTTCGAGGACGGCTGGCGCGGTCTGCTCGACGGCCGCTTCCGCGAGCTCACGCTGGACTCCGTGAGCGGCATCCTCGCCCAGGGCGGCACGATCCTCGGCTCGACCCGGGTGGAGCGCAGCCACCTCCACGACGGCATCGAGACGGCCCGCAAGGTCCTGACCGACCTCGGCCTGGACGCGGTCATCCCGATCGGCGGCGAGGGCACCCTCAAGGCCGCCCGGCTGTTCTCCGACGCCGGTCTGCCGATCGTGGGCGTGCCGAAGACCATCGACAACGACATCGCCTGCACCGACGTCACCTTCGGCTTCGACACCGCGGTGTCGGTGGCGACCGAGGCGCTGGACCGGCTGAAGACCACCGCCGAATCGCACCAGCGGGTGATGGTCGTCGAGCTGATGGGCCGGCACACCGGCTGGATCGCCCTGCACGCCGGTATGGCGGCGGGCGCGCACGCCATCGTCGTCCCCGAGCGCCCCTTCCACATCGAGCGGCTCACCTCGGTGGTGCGCGAGCGCTTCGAGCGCGGGAAGAAGTTCGCCATCGTGGTGGTAGCGGAGGGCGCGAAGCCGGAGCCGGGCACCATGCACTGGGAGGAGGGCACCATCGACATCTACGGCCACGAGCGGTTCACCGGCGTCGCCAACCAGCTCTCCCGCGAGCTGGAGCACCGGCTCGGCAAGGAGGCCCGCCCGGTCATCCTCGGCCACGTCCAGCGCGGCGGCACCCCCACCGCCTACGACCGCGTGCTCGCCACCCGCTTCGGCTGGCACGCCGTGGAGGCCGTGCACAAGGGCGCCTTCGGCCACCTGACGGCCCTGCACGGCACCGACATCGAGCTGGTCCCGCTGGCCGAGGCGGTGGCCGACCTCAAGACCGTCCCCGCCGAGCGCTACGTCGAGGCCGAGACCGTCATCTGAGCCGGCCCGTCCGCCCTCTCCCGCGCCCCCGGGTGCGGCCCCGCTGCGGGCCGTGCCCGGGGGCGCGCGGCGTGGCGGCGGCGTGGCGCAGGGGTGCGTGCGGGAAGCCGGGCGGGCGCCTCTAGTCTTGTGCGGGGGCGGAATGCGCCGGGAAACGAATCAGGAGCGCCGATGGACGGGATGCCGGGCATGCCCGGAATGAGCGGAGACCTCCCTCCGCTGGACGCCGGCAGGCTGTTCGCGCTGCACCCGTCCGCGGACTGGTTCTTCTTCGCCGGCACGATCGTCGCCCTCCTCGCCTACCTGGCCGGGGCGGTCCGGCTGCGGCGGCGCGGGGACGCCTGGCCGCTGGTGCGCACGGTCTCCTGGACGGCGGGCCTGGTCACCGTCTTCCTGGTGACCTGCACCGGGGCGAACGTCTACGGGATGCAGATGTTCAGCGTCCACATGGTGCAGCACATGGTGCTGTCCATGCTCTCGCCGATCCTGCTGCTGCTCGGCGCGCCGATCACGCTGGCGCTGCGGGCGCTGCGCCCGGCGAGCAGGGGGCGACGCGGGCCGCGCGAGCTGCTGGTCGCCGTGCTGCACTCCCGCTACGTGCGGGTGATCTCCTTCCCGGCGATCACCATCCCGCTGTTCATCGCCAGCCTCTACGGGCTGTACTTCACGCCGCTGTTCGACATCCTGATGCGGCACTCCTGGGGCCACACGCTGATGATGGCCCACTTCGTCGCGGTGGGGCTGCTGTTCTTCTGGCCGATCATGGGCGTGGACCCGGGGCCGCACCGCTCCGGCCATGTCATGCGGATGCTGGAGCTGTTCGCCGGCATGCCCTTCCACGCCTTCTTCGGCGTGGCGCTGATGATGGCCAGCGGGCTCGAGGTCACCACCTTCGCGCATCCGGCGGCGTCGCTCGGGGTGAACCCGCTCTCCGACCAGCACGCGGCGGGCGGGCTGGCGTGGGCGTTCAGCGAGATCCCGTCGGTGATCGTGCTGATCGCGCTGACCTCGCAGTGGGCCAAGTCCGAGCGGCGGCAGGCCCGGCGCAAGGACCGGGCCGCCGACCGCGACGGCGACGCCGAGCTCGCCGCCTACAACGCCTACCTGGCCTCGCTGGAGGCCCGCAGCGCGGGCGGCGGGTCAGCCGCCTCCTGAGCGCGGACCCGCCGCCCCGCCACCCCGCGCCGCCGCCCCGTCCCCCGCGCGGCCGGTTCAGGCCTTGTCGCTGAACTGCACGGTCGCGTTGGTGAAGCCGAGGGAGTGCAGCAGCCCGGTCATGGCGGCCTTGGTGTTGGCCTCGGCCCGCTGGGTGAGCCCGGAGTCCTTCGCGGCGGTCTGGATCTTGGACGCGGCCAGCTTCTCCAGCGGCTGCTGCGAGTTCGGGTTGCTGGAGAAGAACCCGCCGATCCGGTCGAACAGCCCGCGCTGCTCCGCGAAGACGTAGGAGTGGGCCGGGTCCAGCGCGGTCGCGCTCAGCTTCGCGTGCGGGAGGGTGAGCGTGGCGGACTTGCCGTCGGCGGAGACCGTCACGTCCCTGCTCGCGAGGCCGCCGAGGTCGACGTAGGCGTCGACGCTGCCCAGGCCGACGTAGAGGGTGCGGCTGCCCTCCAGGGAGGACGGCAGGTACTTCGCCTCCTTGGAGAGGTCCACCACCACCTGGTACTGGCCCTCCGCGGCCTCGTAGCGGCTCATGTCCTGGACCGAGCGGAGCACGGCGGGGCCGGAGCGGTCCACCGTCCGCTCACCGAACGGGTTCGGCAGGCCCGGCAGCCAGTTGAAGTGGCCGGCCGCGACGAAGAACCCGAAGATCACGGCGATCGTCACCGGAAAGGATATGTACCACGGCACGCGGCGGGCCGGGCGGACGTACTCACGGCGTTCGCTGCGGTCGAGCTCGCTCTGGCGCATGGCGGTTGACTCCTCGTCAGGAGCCCGGTCGGGAAGGGCTCGTCACCCCTCCTCTGCCCCGCATTCCGTCACCGCATGGCGACAGGGCCGTCCCGTTCCGGCCACAGTGCGCGCCCGCCCGCTACCGCGCGGCGGCCGGATGCGAGACGCTCATCCGTTGAGCAGATGGTGCAGGTGGCGCAGCACCGCGAGGCCCTGGCCGACGCGCACCACGCGCAGGTGCCCCAGCACCGAGCGGCCGGTGAACCGCACCACGGGGCCGTCCGGCCGGGAGGCGGGCCGGCCCGGCATCGCGCGCTTGCCGAGCAGGGCCGTGCCCTCGTCCAGTACCTGCACCTCCGGCGGCAGCAGCACCTCGACCTTTCCGCAGAAGGAGCCGGCCTCGATCACCACCTCGCGCCGGGTGAACACCGCCGCCCGCAGGTCGAGCACGATGGCCCCGAAGCTCGCCCGGAAGACGCTGTGCGGCGGCACCGGCCACTGGCCGCCGCGCCGCAGCTTGCCCAGCACCACGTGGACCGGCTCGCTGCTCGGCGCGGGCGTCGCCCCGGCCGTCGCTCCCGCCGGCGCCCCCGCCGGCGCGGCATCGGCCGGCCCGGCCGGGAGGTCGGCGGTGAGCGGCTCCAGGGCGGCCAGGGTGCGGGCGGCGTAGCAGGCCTCCAGGCGCTCGGCGTGCTCCTCCGGATCCAGCCGGCCGCAGGCCAGGGCTTCGGCCAGGACCGCCGCGACCCGGTCGCGGTCGGCGTCGGCCGCGCGCAGCGGCGGGCGGGCGGCGGGTTCGGCGGGGTCTGCGGGAACGGCTGCGAGGGACATCGTGGGCTCCACGGAGGACGGCGGAGAACGGACGGGACGCGCACCGGCGCGGACTCACGATATGTCGCGACAGTCGGCCCGGTCAATCCGCCGGGCCTGACCTCCGGTCCTGTCCGTCGGGTCCATCCGGGCGACGGGCCCGCGCCGCGAGGCCCGCCAGCACCACGTCCAGGCCGAACCGGAACCGCTCGTCCCCCGCCGTGCTCAGCAGCGGCTCGGCCACCGCGGACAGGTTCGGGTACTCCGCCGCCGGGAGCGCCCGCAGCGCGCGGTACCGGTCCAGCAGCCGCTCCGCGTAGACGCCGCCGGGCCGCCCGCGCGGGTCGGTGCGGAGCGCGGCGGACAGCACGTACTCCCCCAGCATGTCCACGGCGTGCGCGGCGTCCTGTCCGGACAGGCCGCCCGCGCGCAGGATCGCCAGCAGCGCCTCGGTGCCGCGCAGGGCGTTGGGCAGGGTGAGCGCGGCGCCCGTCCGCGCGGCCCGGGCCAGGTCGCCGTGGGCGGCGAGCGCGTCCCGCTCGGCGGTGAGCAGGCCCTCGGCCTGGGCGCGCCAGTCGGCCGGATCCGGCGCCTCGGGCAGCGGCACCTCGCCGTACACGCGGTCGAGGACCAGGGCGAGCAGCTCCTCCTTTCCGCCCAGGTGGACGTAGAGCGAGGCCGGGCCGGTGCCGAGGCGCTGCGCCACGCGCCGCATGCTGAGCGCGTCCAGGCCGTCGGCGTCCACGATCTCCAGCGCGGCGCCGACGATCGCGTCCTGGCTCAGCCCTCGCCGCCCGCGTCCGCCCTCGCGTTCGCGGTCCGCCGCGCGCTTGCGGCGGCGGGGGACGGGCCAGGGGGAACGTTCCGAGTGGGCCACGGCCGCTCCTTCCGACGTGCTCCGGACGAGCCTAGTGCGGCCGCGCGGATCCGCCTTCCGAGCAGGTCAGAGCGTTACGGCTGACGGGTCGCCGCCGGTCACGCGTCGGCGCGGCGGGTGGCGATCAGGAAGGTGGTGCCGGCGCCGGCCACCTCCGGGCGGGCGGTGCCGTAGGCGGCGGCCAGCTCCGCGGTGCCGTACGGCCGGATGTCCCAGCCGCGGTGGCCGAGCCAGAGCGCCGGGTCGGCGCCCAGGCCGCCGCGCCAGAGCGAGGTGGCGGCGCTCATGCCCGCGTCCTCGCGGGAGAGCCGGACCGTCTCGCGCATCCCGGAGTGCACCAGGGCGAGCCGGCTGCCGGGCGCGGAGAGCCGCCCGACGGTCTCCAGCAGCGCGGCGGCGGCCTCCTTCCCGAGGTAGATCAGCAGGCCCTCGATCAGCCAGGCCGTCGGCTCGGCCGGGTCGAAGCCCGCCCCGGCCACGGCCGTCGCCCAGTCCTCGCGCAGGTCGACCGGCAGCACGGTGCGGGCGCAGCGCGGCCGGGCGCCGGCCCGCCGCAGCACGCCCTCCTTGAAGGCCAGGGACTCCGGGAGGTCCAGCTCGAACAGCCGGGTGCCGGCCGGCCAGGGCAGCCGGAAGGCCCGCGCGTCGAGCCCGGCGGCCAGCAGCACCACCTGCCGCAGGCCGTCCGCCGCCGCCTGCTGGAGGTAGTCGTCGAAGAAGCGCGTGCGCAGGACGATGTGCCGGGCCATCGCGACGCGTGCCTCGGAGGGCGGCCGGCGGAAGCCGTCCGGCACCCCCGCGGCCCGCAGGAACAGGTGCGCGTAGGGGTCGTCGAAGAGGCGGTCGGGGCGCTCGCTCTCGAACGCCCGCACCCCGGCGACACCGAGCGCGGTACGACCCACGCCCTCCGGAAGCGCGGGCGAATCTGCGGGCACGGGATCACTCTGGCTGGTCACAGGCATACCTCCGGCGGGTGCGGCGGAGCACGGCGGACGGGACCTGGCGGGCAGGACATGCACGATCATCCCCGCTCCGCCCCCTCCGCACGCGGCGAGCCCTCGATCCGTGCGGCAGACGGATAACTGACACGGCGTCAGGAGCTTGACCGCCGCAGCCCGGCCTCGCGCCAGAGCCGGACGGATGATCGAGCAGATGTTCCCGCGAGCGCCATCCGAGCATCATCTGCTTTTCGTCTTAATGTCGGCTCATGTACCGAATGCTCCGTATGCGCCGACGCCGAGGCCGCCTGCTCGCGACGCTCGCGCTGCTGACGGCCGCCTGCGCGCTGACGACCTCCGGCGGCGCGGCCACGGAGGCGCCCTCCGGCGGGGACGGCGGCGGCTGGGGCGTGCTCGCCGCCGAGCTGGCGGCGCGCGCCGAGGCGCAGGACCAGGGGAACGGCAACGCCTTCACCTACGCGAGCCTGGCCTACACCCTCGCCCACCTCTCCCCCGCCGGCTGGAAGGACCCGCAGGCGCGCGCCTACCTCCGCAAGGTGATGGCGCTGCGCAATCCGGACGGCGGCTGGGGCCTGCGGGTCCCCTTCGACGCCTTCGCCGACGGGAGCACCAACCCCGCGACCACCACCTACACGGTGACCCAGGCGGTGCACGTCGGCATGGTGCTGCTGGACGCCTACCGTGCGGGCGCGGTGGGCCGCCCGGTGGTCGAGGCCGCGACCCGGCGGCTGCTGCGGATCCCGCTCGTGCCGGTCCCCGGCGGCTTCTGCGTGGCCTACTCCGCCGCGGCGGCGGACGACAGCGCGGGGTACTGCGTGCACAACGTCAACGCGGGCGCGGCGATGTACCTGCGTGCCGTGCAGCGGGCAGGCCTGCCGAGTTCGGCGCTGTGGATCCGGCGGATCACCGCCTACGAGACCCGCAGTTACGACGCGCGCGCCCACAGCTGGCGCTACCGGAACGGGAAGCCGGCCCTCAACGACGCCTCGCACAACGCCCTGAGCGTGGAGGCGATGCTCTCCCTGGGCAGTCCCGCCGGCGCCCGCGCGCTGCGCTGGTACATGGCCCACGGCGACCCCTCCGACCCGCGGGCCTTCTGGATCCCCCTCGAACTCGCCTCCTGGGACTGCCGGTCGGCCGCCCGCCGGCTCCCGGAGATCCGCGCGGGCCTGGAGCGGCCCGCGGTGTCGACCGAGGTCTATCTCGCCCAGGCCGCGCGCGCCGCCGCCCGCGCGGCGGCCGTCTGCGACCACTGACCACGGCGCGGGGCGGGGCGGCCTGGGACGGTGCGGGGCGGCGCGGGTCGAGGCGTCAGGAATCGGCGGCGGCGCCGGCGAGGTCCGGCTCGGGCCGGGGCGCGGGACCGGCCGGCGGGGCGGTGGCGCGGCGGGGAAGCAGCAGGGGCGTGGCCAGGATGAGCAGGCCGGCGACGGTGAGGGCGGTGCGCGGGCCGGTGGCGTCGGCGAGCAGCCCGGCGAGGGCGGTGAGGACGGCGATCGCCGCCTGCTGGCCGATCGACCAGGCCGTCAGGGTACGGGCGACGAGGTGCCGGGGCGTGTGCTCGAGCCGGTAGGTGGCGAGCACCGGGGTGTACAGGCTCATGTTGACGATGATCGCCAGTTCCACCGCGATCACCGTGACCAGGCCGAGGACGCCCGGGCGGACGAAGGCCAGCCCGATCAGCCAGACGCAGCGCAGGGTCCCCGCGGTGCGGAACACCGCCCGCTGCCCGTAGCGGGCCACCACCCGGCGGGCCAGCCGCGAGCCGACGAGTCCGCCGAGGCAGGGGGCGGCGAAGGCGAGGCCGTACTGCCAGGGCGCGAAGCCCAGTTGGCGCAGCAGCAGCACGGCGAGCAGCGGCTCGGTGGCCATGATCAGGCCGCCGACGAGCATGTTGTTGAGGTAGAGCGCGCGCAGGCCGGCGTGGCCGAAGATGTGCCGCCAGCCCTCCAGCACCGCGCCCGCCCGGGCGGCGTCCCGCCCGGCCGCCGCGGGCCCTTGGGGCGCGTCCCGGGGCGGCACCGCCTCCCGGCCGGGGATCGCGGTGATGCCGAGGGCGGAGAGCAGGTAGCTGACCGCGTCGGCCACCACGGTGACGACCGGGCCGAACAGGCCGATGGCCGCCCCGCCCAGCGGCGGCCCGACCGCGATGGAGCTCCAGTTGGTGGACTCGAAGCGGGCGTTGGCCACCAGCAGGTCCTCCGGCCGGACGAGCGCCTTGAGGAAGGAGCCGCTGGCCGCATTGAAGGCGATCTTGGCCGCGGCGACCACCGCCGAGACCGCCAGCAGCTGCCAGAAGCTCAGCCCGCCGAGGGCGTAGGCGAGCGGGACCGTCGCCATGACGGCGAACCGGACCAGATCCATCGCGATCATGACCGGGCGCTTGCGGCGGAACTCCACCCACGGCGCGAGCGGCACCGCGATCAGCGCGCCCACCGCCGGCCCCACCGCCGACAGCGCGGACACCTCGGCGGGACCGGCGTGCAGGGCCAGCACGGCGATCAGCGGGAAGGCCCCGAACCCCAGCCCCGAGCCGTAGGCGCTCACCGCGTACGCCGCCCACAGCAGGCCGAATCCCCGGCCCAGCCACCTTCTGCCCGTCATCCGCCGCGCGCCCCTTCCACCGTCCGGCCCGGCCCCGCGCCGGTCTCGCGGCTCAGAGCCAACCGCGCGGCGGGGCGCGGGGTCAAACGGCCGCCGGGCCGCCTCCCCCGGGCCGCCTTCCGGGGTCCTCGGCCCGGAAGGCTGCCCGGCGGCGGGGTCTCAGGCGTTCGCGCTGGAGACCCCGGCGGAGCTCCGCGGCACGGCGTCCTGCGGGGCCTGCGCCCGGCCCGCCGGCTCCGGCTCCGACTCCGACTCCGGCTCCGGCTCCGGTACGGACTCGAAGCCGCCGCGGCGCAGCGGCATCCCGGACCTCCCCTCCGGCGTGGTGCGCACGGCGAGGACCTGGTTGACGCCGATCCGGTTGCGCTCGAAGGAGAGCGCGGAGGCCGCCATGTACAGCCGCCAGACCCGGGCGCGGCCCGCGCTGACGTGGCGCAGCGCCTTCGCCCAGGACCGCTCCAGGTTGGCGACCCACTGACGCAGCGTCAGGGCGTAGTGCTCGCGCAGCGACTCCATGTCGCGGACCTCGAAGCCGGCCTCCTCCAGCACGGCGATGGTCCGGCCGACCGGGGAGAGCTCGCCGTCGGGGAAGACGTAGCGGTCGATGAACTCGTCGATGTGGTAGGCGTCCTCGTCGGGCATCGGGCGGCGGCCGATCTGGTGGTTGAGCAGCCGGCCGCCCTCGCGCAGCAGGGCGAGCAGCCGGTCGGCGTACTCGCGGTAGCGGACGGCGCCGACGTGCTCGGCCATGCCGATGGAGGAGATCGCGTCGAAGGGGCCGTCCACCGCCGGGTCGAGCTCGCGGTAGTCCTGGACCCGGATGTCGATGTGCTCGGAGAGGCCCGCCTCGGCGATCCGCCGGCGGGCGTAGGCGGCCTGTTCCACGGAGAGCGTCACGCCGACCACGTCGACGCCGTAGTGCTTCGCGGCGTGCAGGGCCATCGAGCCCCAGCCGCAGCCGACGTCCAGCAGCCGCTGCCCCGGGCGCAGCGCGAGCTTGCGGCAGACCAGGTCGAGCTTGGCGGTCTGGGCGTCCTCCAGGGTGCCGTCCGGCGAGTCCCAGTACGCGCAGGAGTAGACCATGGAGGGGCCGAGGACCAGCTCGTAGAAGTCGTTGCCGACGTCGTAGTGGTGGCTGATGGCCTGCTTGTCGCGGCGCAGGGTGTGCGCGAGGCCGCTGCGCTGCCGGACCTCCTCGGCGGGCGGGCGCGGCGGCAGCCCGGGCCCGGCCAGGGCCACCAGCTCGCGCAGCGCCCGGCGCAGCCCGGGGTCGCGGACGGCGCGCAGCGCGGCGGCCCCTCCCTGCCGGAGGCGCGCCACGGCGGCGGGGCCCGACGAGCCGGCGGAGGCGCCGACCCCGGCGGGGCCGCCGGTTTCGCCGGAGCCGCCGCGGTTCCAGACCACCCCGGTGAGCAGGTCGAGCGCCTGGTAGAGGTCGCCCTCGACGTCGATCTCGCCGGCCACCCAGGCCCGGGCGAGGCCGAGTTCGCCGGGGTGGAAGAGGATCCGGCGCAGGGCGCGCCGGTCCGTGATGACCAGGGCCGGGGCGTCCGCCGGACCGGACTCGCTGCCGTCCCATGCTCTGATCCGTACCGGGATCGGAGCCCCGAGCAACTTCTCGGCGAGAGCGGCGAGCTGTCGTGCGACGTCGGCCATGGCGAACATCCCTCGGATTCTGAGAGGCGTGCCGGAGATGCTCCCGACACGCGAACGGGTCGTCACTGCGGAGACTATGCCCGCGCAACCCGTTGCACACCGCGTCCATACCCGGATGAACCCGGACGGATCCGGCGAATCCCGCCCGAGAGATCCGACGTTCACGAACGATCCGGAGCGCCCGATCCGCTCGGAGGGCCGTCGGCGTACGGCTCAGAGCCAGAGCACCGACTCGCCGACCGCGAAGGCGACGCTGTTCACCGGCGTCTGCAGGCCCTGGTCCGCGACCCGCCCGTCGGCGTAGGCGGAGACCGTGACGGTCACGAAGCGCCCGACCGCGGACACCTTGCCGGCCAGCGAGTCCGGCCCGGCCTGCGGGACCATCGCGGGTAGCTTGTCGGGCTGCTGGAAGACGACGTCCGCCGCGGAGACCCGGCCCGCCGCGCGCTCCGCGGCCGCCGCGGAGCCGAAGCCGAGCACGGTGACGCTGGTGTAGACCGAGTTGCCGGAGCTGACGTAGTCGGCGGCCGTGAACCCGGTGCAGCCGGCCGGGGGGACCGCGGTGGCACCCGGCGTGCCGGGATGGAAGGCCTTGCCGCAGTCGGCGCCGTCCACGGCCAGCGCGCGGGTGCCGTGGTAGGCGTCGGCGCTGATGGTGGGCTCGGGGAAGACCTCCGAGCCGCTCGCGGAGCCGCCGGCGGCCGGCGTGGCGCTGCCCGCGGGCACCAGGGTGTCCTGCGAGGTGTCCGCGGCGCCGGGCGCGCCCTCGTGCCGTACGCCTCCGGTCAGCGCGAGCTCCCCCCAGGTGCCCGCGACCACGGCCGCCACCACGAACGCGGCCGAGAGCGCCGCCTTCCGGTTGCGCCGCCGCGACGGAACGCCGGTGCCGCGCTGCGGGGACGCCCGGCGCGTCGTTCTCTCAGGAATCGGTCCGCTCCCCTCGCTGGTCATGCCCCGGAGTTTATGCCGGTGGCCCAGGCGGCCGGCCATCGGGATCCGTACACGCGCACGAGGATCCGCGGGGTGTCCACGCCCGTCCGGACACCGGACGAACACGCGGTGAACACCGATGGCACACCCCTCTCGGACCTGGGCCGCGGACCTGCCGAACCGGTGCCGCGGCACTGCCGGAGCCGTCCCGCGCCTCCCTGGCGCGACACGCGGCGAGCGTCCTCCGCCGGAGCGATGCCGCCACCGCCCAGGGCCCGTACGGTCGGAGCGGGCAGTCCCGGACCGGCCGGGGCGTGACCGGCGGCCGAGGGGGCGCGACGTGTTCCGGGCGACCCTGCGGGGACTCCTCGCACACAAGGGGCGGATGGCGCTGTCCCTGCTCGCCGTCGTGCTGAGCGTGGCCTTCGTGGCCGGCACGCTGGTGTTCACCGACACCATCGGCTCGACCTTCGACCGGCTCTTCCACAGCACGGCCGCCGATGTCGCGGTGACCCCGCGCTCGGAGTTCGGGGCCGCAAGGCAGGCGCAGTCCGGGGCGGTGCTGACGCTGCCGGGCTCGCTGGTCGGCCGGATCGCCCGGGTCCCCGGGGTGGCCGCGGCGTGGGGGCAGGTGCAGGTCCAGAACGTCACCCTGGTCGACGCGCACGACCGCAACGCCGGCGCGGTCAGCGGCGCGCCGAACCTCGCGCTCAACTGGCACCCCTCGCCGACCTCCCCGGTGGCGCTCACCTCCGGCCGCGCCCCGGTCCGCGACGGCGAGGCGCTGGTGGACGCGGACACCGCGGCCGAGCACCACCTGCGGATCGGGGACGGGCTGCGGATCGTCGCCGGGCCCGGCACCTTCCCGGTGCGGATCACCGGCATCGTCACCTTCACCACCACCAACCCCGGCGCCGCCCTGGTCTTCCTGGACACCGCCAGCGCCCAGCGCCGGCTGCTCGGGCAGTCCGGGCGGTTCACGCAGGTCTCGGTCACCGCGGCGCACGGCGTCGGCGACGACGCCCTCGCCCAGGCGATCCGGGCGGCGGTCGGCTCCGGATACGACGTCAGGACCCGGGCGCAGCAGGCGAAGAGCTCCTCCGAGCAGCTCGGGACCTTCCTCGGGGTGATGAAGGACGCCCTGCTGGGCTTCGCCGGGATCGCGCTGCTGGTCGGGATCTCACTGATCCTCAACACCTTCTCGATGCTGATCGCCCAGCGCACCCGGGAGCTGGGGCTGCTGCGGGCGCTGGGCGCGAGCCGGGGCCAGGTCAATCGCTCGGTGCTGGCCGAGGCGGTGCTGCTCGGCCTGGCCGGCTCCACGCTGGGGCTCGCGCTCGGGATCGGGCTGGCGATCGGGCTGATGCGGCTGGTCGGCGCGTTCGGGCTGGTGCTGCGCACCAGTGAGGTCGAGGTGCGCGCCACCACGCCGATCGCCGCCTACGCGGTAGGGGTCGTGGTGACCACGGTCTCCGCCTACCTGCCGGCCCGGCGGGCCGCGCGGGTCTCCCCGATGGCGGCGCTGCGCGAGCAGGACGTGCCCGCCCGCGGAGCGCCGATGCGCCGCCGGGCGCTGGCCGGCGCGGTCGTCGTACCGGCCGCCGCGGCGGCGCTCGCGGGCGCCGCCGCCGAGGACCACGCGGGCACGGCGGCCGAGCTGCTGGGCGTCGGGGTGCTGCTCAGCCTGCTCGGGCTGGTGGTGGCCGGGCCGCTGCTGGCGCGGCCGGTGATCCGGGTGGTCGGCGGCTGGTTCCCTCGGGTGTTCGGCGCGGTGGGACGGCTCAGCCAGCGCAACGCGCTGCGCAACCCGCGCCGCACCGGCGCCACCGCGGCCGCCCTCATGATCGGGCTGGCGCTGGTCGGGGGGCTCGCGGTGACCGGTTCGTCGATGGCGGCCTCCTTCGACCAGCAGGTCGACAAGGTCTTCGGGGCCGACTTCGGCGTGCAGAACCGGGACGGGCAGCCGTTCCCCGGCTCGGTCTACCGCGCGGTGCGGGCCGTGCCGGGTGTGGGCGCGGTGGTGCGCGAGCGGCAGACCCCGGCGGCGCTCGCCGCCCCGGACGGCACCCGCACCACCGTGCAACTGCTCGCTCTGGACCGGGACTTCGAGCAGCTCCTGCATCAGTCCTTCGCGACCGGCTCGGCCGCCTCCGGCACCGCCCCCGGGCGCATCGTGGTCAGCGGCGACTACGCCGCGAGGCACCGGCTCCGGCTCGGCAGCACGCTGCGGGCGTCCTTCCCCGGCGGCCGGACCGCCGCCCTGACGGTCGGCGCGATCACACCGCCGGGCAGCGGCTCCGCGCTGGGCCTGGGCACCTCACCGGTGGTCGGCCTGGAGACGCTGGAGCGCTACCGGCCCGGCGTGCTGGACGCGGCCCTGCTGGTGAACGGCGCGCCGGGCGCGGACAAGGGCACCGTGAAGGCCGCGCTCACCCGCGCGCTCGCGCCCTACCCGCAGGTCCAGGTGCGCGACCGCGGCGACTACAAGCGGCTGGTCCGCCGGCAGATCAACGTGCTGCTGCAACTCGTCTACGGACTCCTCGGGCTGGCGATCGTGATCGCGGTGCTGGGCGTGGTGAACACCCTCGCGCTGTCCGTGGTGGAACGGACGCGGGAGATCGGGCTGCTGCGCGCGGTCGGCCTGGCCCGCCGCCAGACCCGGCGGATGGTCCGGCTGGAGGCGGTGGTGATCGCCGTCTTCGGCGGCCTGCTGGGGACCGGGCTGGGGCTGGTGTGGGGGCTGACCGCGCAACGGCTGCTGGCGCTCAAGGGGTTCACCGCGCTGTCGGTGCCCTGGGGGACGGTGGTCGCGGTCGTGCTCGGATCGGCCGTGGTCGGGCTGCTGGCCGCGGTCGGCCCCGCGTTCCGCGCCTCCCGCCTCGACGTGCTGGACGCGATCGCTCAGGAGTGACCCGGAGCGCGGCCAGGACCCTCGCCACCGGCTGCTGCGGCGAGGGCCGCGCGGGCTCGGGCGAGCGGCTGCAGCGCGGCGTCGGCGCGGGCCGGCAGGCCGCCCGGCGGCGGCTCCTCACCGTCGGCGAGCGGCAGCAGGACCTCCGCCGCCTCGCGCAGCGGCGCCCGCACCGGCTCGGGCAGACCCAGGCGCACCGCCTCGCGCAGCAGCACGACCAGCTCCGCCGCGAGCCCGCGCGCCGCGCCGAGCGGAGCGCCGGCGGGCGCGGCGGGACCCGCGGCGACACCCGCAGCGGGGCCGTCGCCGAGGCCGTCGGCGTCTTCGGCGGCCATCGCCTCCAGCGCCGCGCAGGCCTCGGCTATTCGCCCCGCGAGCCGACCCGGCTCCAGCTGCCTGCCCCGCTCCGGCTCCCGGCCCGGGGCCTCCGCGTCCGGCTCAGCCCCGCCCGAGGCGCAGGGCGGGCCCGGCCGGGGCGCGGGCACCCCGGTGGCCGCCGCCTGCCGTCCTGGCGAAGCGCCGGGGCGGCCCGCCCCCTGCGATCCGCTCACCGCTTTCTTCCTTCCGTACCTCGCCACCGACCGCCACCGCGCGGGAGACTGACGGGACGTCACCGATCCGACACCGACGACGCTACCTCCGCCCACCGACAACGGACCGCCCCGTCGAGCCGCACCGGCCCCGCGCCGGCCCCGCACCGACCGCCGTCAGCCCCGGGGCGCGGAGAGCCGCTTGGTCCAGCGCGTCCACTGCGGCTCCGCCCGGTACCCCGCGGAGGACCAGGCGGACTGGCCGAGCGTGTTGGCGTCCAGCACCATCGCGTCCCCGCGCCGCCCGCCGAGCGCGCGGAAGCGCTCCTCCGCCGCCTCCAGCAGCAGCCCCGCGATGCCCTGCCGCCGGGCCGCCGGGTCCACCGCGAGCCGGTAGAGGTGGCAGCGCCAGCCGTCCCAGCCCGCGATGACCGTCCCGACGATCCGGCCCTCCCGCTCCGCCACGATCACCGCCTCCGGGTCGCGGACCAGCAGTCTTCCGACGCCGTCCGCGTCGTCGGTGTGGCTGGTGCCCTCCGCCGCGCGCCGCCAGAACGCCAGCAGCTCGGCCACCTCCGTGCGCCCCGCGCGCCGGATCCGTATGCCGGGGTGGGACCCCGCGTTCTCCGTCATGACGGTGATCCTCCCAGACCCGCGCCGGGGATCCGCACCGCTCGCACGCGCCTCGGCCACCGCTCCCTCCACTCCCGCGCACGCCGCCCGCCGCGCCGGAGGCCGCCGGTACCATGCCAGGACGGCCAGGAATCGCGGCCGGACACAGCGGCGAGGCGGGCGGGCCGGGCACGACGGCCGCACAGGCAAGGCAGTCGGCAGGAGGGCGACGGCGGGTGGCGGCGACACCGGGCGGCGGGCGCGCGGAGGAGGCTCTCCCGCTCTCGGAGTTGATGCCCTGGCAGGTCCCCGCGCCCCGGACGGGCCGGGAGTGGGTGCGCTCCCCCGACCCCGAGGTGCTGCGGCGGCGCTGGGAACGGCTGGCGGGCGCGACGCCCCAGGAACGCCGGCTGCTCTTCCGCCCCACCCGCGCCCGGACCGCCGACTCGCCCTCGGGCCAGCTGCCCGGCAGCCGCGGCGCGACCGCGCGGCTCTCCCGCGATCCGGGCCCCTTCCCGGAGCCGGTGCGGGTGCGCTGCGGGGCCTTCGACCGGCAGTGGCTGCTGGCCGACCAGCGCCTGCTGGACGCCCCGCGCCCCGAGCTGTGGCGGGTCGCCGACGACGCCCAGGTCTTCCTGACGCTGCTGCCGGCGCCCGACGGCCCGGTCGCCGCCTTCTCCGCCGAACTCCCGCTCGCTTCCGGGCCGGGACGCGCAGGCGGCCGGGTGGCGCCGCTGTTCCGCCGGCCGGGCGGGCGGGAACCGAATCTCGCCCCGGGGCTCGCCGAGGTGCTCTCCGGCGCCTTCGCGGCCGAGGTCGCCGCGCTCGACGTGCTCGCCTGGGTCGCCGCCGTCACGGCCCTGCCCCGGGCCGCGGACCCGGCCGGAACCGCCGCGCCGGCCGGAATCACCGCGCCCGGCGGCTCCGCCCCGGCCGATCCGGCGATCCCCCTCCCCCGCGCGGTGGAGCTCTGGGCGCGTGGGGTCGAACTGGGTCGCCGGATCCTGTGGCTGCACACCTTCGGGGCCCGGGCCGCGGCTCCGGACCGCCCGCCGGGGCCACCCCGGATGCCCGGCGGCCGCCGGCCCTTCGTCCGCCAGGCCTTCGCCGGACTCCCCCGCACCATCGGCTACGACCCGGACCACGAGGCGCTGCTGATCGGCGGGGAAGGCCGGATCTCGCCGGTCGCCCCGGGCGCGTGGGCGCTGCGCGGGGAGTCCGGCGAGCCGGCACTCGCCGCCTGGTTCGGACGGCGCGCCGACCGCGACTGGGAGCCCCTGCCCGCACCCGGCGAGGCCGACCCGGCGCCGGCGCCCGCCTCTCCCGCCGGGGCCGGACGGCGCGTGCTGCCCGCGCAGCACCGCCGCCGGGCCCCGGGCGGCCACCAGCCCGGCCTTCTCCCCGAGCCACAGCCCGAACCGGCCACCGCACTCGGGCCCGACACCGAGCCCGCAGCCGGGCCCGAGCCCGCAGCCGAGCCCGGAGCCGGGGATCCGCTTCCCCTCCCCCTGGAGGCGGTGCTCCCCGCCGAGTGGCCGCGGCTGTGGACGACCGAGCTCACCGAGCTGGCCTCCGTGCTCGCCCTGCTCGCCGAACTCGCCCCCGAACTCCGGGCGTTCGGCCGCGAGCTGACCGCTGCACCGACCCTCGCCGCCGCGGAGCTGCGGCGCCGCGGCGTGCTGCCGGTGCCCCCGGCGGCGCGTCGGCCGGCCTCGGTGCTGGGCACGGCGGAGGAAGGCCCGGAGGGCCAGTTCGCCCTGCTCTGACCTCAGCCCCGCGCCCGCGCCGCGCCCGGCCCGGGCCCGGCCGCCGCCCCGTTACCCCCTGGTTTCCGTTGGGTACCGATCACCGCCGCGGCCTGCACAGACGGTGTCGGCGCCGGATAGCATCCCCGGAACCACCGGCCGACGCGGGCCCTGGCGGCGTCCCCTGCGCCCCGGCCCGCCCCCGGTACGGCGGGACGGCGACCGCACGGCGGCGGGACGAGCGATCAGGAGGCGGGCGCGTTGGCCGAGCTCACCGGCGGGGACACCTCGCTGCTGCGGCGGATCAACTCCGCGCTGACGCTGCGCGTGATGCGCGGCGGCGAGCCGGCCACCCTGACCCGGCTGGTGGGCGCCACCGGCCTGTCCCGTCCGACGGTCGAGGGCGTGATCGAGACCCTGATCGGCTGCGGCCTGGTGACCGAGGTGGACCCGGACGCGGCCGGCAGCTCCCGTCAACGCGGCCGCCCGGCACGGCACTTCCGCTTCCGCGCGGAGTCCGGCCACACCCTCGGCATCGAGATCGGCACGCACGGCGCCCGCGTCCTGCTGGCCGACCTGACCGGACGCACCCTCGACGCCCACACCTGCGCGATCCCGGAGTCCACCGGGGCGGAGGAACGCCTCGGCATGGTGCGTTCCACCGTCGCAGAGCTGCTGCGCCGGGCCGGCGTCGCCCGGGACAGCCTCTGGGCGGTCGGCGTCGGCACGCCCGGCGTGGTGGGCGGGGACGGCGTGGTGCGGCTGGGCACCGCGCTGCCCGGCTGGACCGGACTCGACCTGGCGAGCAGGCTGCGCCGCTCCTTCCGCTGCCCGGTGTTCGTGGAGAACGACGCCAACCTGGCGGCGATCGGCGAGCACTGGCTCGGTGCCGCGCGCGGCACCGGCGACGTGGTGTTCGTACTGGCCGGGCTCAGCCCCGGCGCGGGTTCGCTGATCAACGGCCGGCTGCATCGCGGCTCCAACGGCGCGGCCGGCGAGATCGGGGCCCTGCACCTCCTCGGTCAGGAGGACACGCCCGAGCATCTGCTCTCGCCCGGCGCCGAGCCGCTCGCCCCGCTGGACGAGGAGGCGGTGACCCGGCTGCTGCGGCAGGCGGAGCAGGGCGACTCGACCGCCGTGGTTCGGCGCGCCCGATTCCTGGAGCGGCTGGTGCGGGACGTGGCGGCGCTGGTGCTGGCGATCGACCCCGAGGTGGTGGTGATCGGCGGCTGGGCGGCGGGGCTCGACGGTGTGCTGGAGCCGCTGCGGGAGGGCCTGCGCCGGACCTGCCTGAGGCCGCCGCGGGTGGAGCTCACCGAGCTGGGCGAGGAGGCCATCGCCACCGGCGCGCTGCGGCTGGCGCTCGACCACGTCGAGCACCAGCTCTTCAGCGTCGAGGGACCGCCCGCGCTCTCCTGAGCGCGGGCGGGGCGAGCTGACGGACCGTCAGGAGGCGTTGCGGACCGGCCGGTCGGCGCCGGCGCCGACCTCCACCCGCCCGCCGCCGTCCGGGCCGAAGGTCAGCCGGCAGGTGTCGGCGCGGTAGGTGGAGACGGCGACCGCGGCCGTGCGGCCCTCGCTGGCGTAGCGGGTGGTGACGACCAGCACCGGGGAGCCCGGGGGGCGTTCGAGCAGGCGGGCCTCCGCGTCCTCGGCGACGCCGAGTTCGACCGCCCGCGACTCCCCGGCCAGGCCCAGCGGCGCCCGGCCGTCCTGCGGGCCCGGCGCGGCCGGGTCGGCGGCGTGCAGGCCGCCGTCCTGCGCGGAGGGGACGTAGAGGGTCTCGGTGCCGACGGTGCGGCCGCCGACCACCCGCAGCCGGCGCACGGTGTGCACGGACGCGCCCGCGGCGACGCCGAGCTCCGAGGCGACGGCGGCCGGTGCGCTGGCCGGCCCGGATCCGACGAAGCGCCAGCTGTCCCCCTCGGCGGCCTCCTCGCCGCCCCCGCTCTCGCCCGGCCCCGACGGCCCGGCCGGGACGGAGGAGGCGACCGGGACGCCGACCCGCGGCGCCGCGACCAGGGTGCCGATCCCGCGCCGCCGGATGAGCCGGCCCTCCAGCTCCAGCTGGTCGAGGGCCTGCCGCAGCGTGGCCCGGGCGACGCCGAAGCGGGCCGCGAGGTCGCGCTCGTTCGGCAGGACCTGACCGGGCGTGAACTCGCTGTCGATCGCGCGCACCAGGACGGTGCGCAGGTACCAGTACTTGGGCTCGGGGGCCGTCATGGCCCGCGTCGCCTCCGCCGTCGTCCCCACCCTCGGCCTCCGCCGCCGCTCGACCATTTATGCGGGAGCCTTTATTAAAGGTCCCTGACTAAACGGGGACCCTAGGGCCCGGCGTCGGCATTGGTCAAGACCAAGTCGGCGGCGGACGCGCGCCGATGCGCGTCCGCCGCCGACTGTTCACCGACCGGCCGTCAGCAGGCCGGAGCGACCTCCGGATCCGGGCCGGCCGAGCCGGTCGCCGCACCGAGGCCGTCCGCCAGGGTGACCACCGGGACGACGCCGCCCGGCGCGGCCGGGGTGGTGTCGGCCAGCGCCGAGTCGTCCTCGGTCCGGGCGCCCGGCAGCCGGAAGCGGGCCGCGATCAGCGCCGCGTCGACGTCGCGGGTGCCGGTGGAGACGCACAGCGTGTAGGCGACGTCCTCCATCCGGCGCCGCGCCTCCTCCGAGCCCTTCTCCGCGTGCAGAGCGCGCAGCGTCTCGTACTGCTCGACCAGGTTCTTCAACACCACCGGGTGTGCCATCAGCATCGCGGCATCTCCTCAGCACTCGGGGACGCGGGGGAAACAGGTACACGCCCGGGAGCCGCCTGCCCCGTCCGCCGCCGGGTAATCCGCATGCCTCCGGCCGCCCCGGATCCGCCCCCGTCCGGAGCAGCCCGGCGAGGCGCCGCACGCCGGGCGGGGCAAAGCTGGGCCGGGAGGGCCGGGTGACCCGCCCGGCGACCATCGGTGGAAGGTTCAGACGATGACCGACCAGTTCGACGACGACTTCCAGGACCAGAACCAGGGCCAGGGCCGGAACCAGGGCCAGGACCAGTTCGGCGACCAGGACGACCAGTCCCAGGGCATGCCCGGCGGCGGGCAGGGCGGCCAGGACGGCGGCTACGGCGGCGACCAGGGCATGGGTGGCGGGCAGGGCGGCTACGGCGGCGACCAGAGCGGCTACGGCAACGGCGGCGGCCAGGGCATGCCCGGTGAGGGCGCCGGCGGCCGGCAGTCGCAGGGCGACTTCTCCCAGTCCGCCGGCCAGGACCAGGGCTTCGGCCAGGACCAGGGTTACGGCGACCAGGACGCGCAGCAGGGCCAGGGCGGCCAGGGTCAGGGCGGCTTCGGCAACGACCCCGACGACCCGGACCAGCAGCAGGGCTTCTCCAACAACTGAGCCCGCCTCACCACCTGCCGCGCGCACGTGGAGGCCGGGGCGCCCCGTACGGGACGCCCCGGCCCTTCCCTTTGTACGTTCGCAGCCCTCGTCAGGAGGAGGAGGCGGCGGTGTGCGAGCTGGTCGCCCCGGTGGGGCCGGCCATCGTCGTCACGGTGACGAAGATGGTCTGGCCGTTCGGCAGGGCGATGGCGATCGTCCTGGTCGAGTTGGCGCCGGAGGCGTTCGCGCTGGAGCTGCCGGTGTCGAAACTGGTCTCAGCCCCGGACCCGTTTCCACCACCGTTCTGGTCCCCGGACCCGCCCTGATCGCCGGAGCCGTCGGACTGGTCCGACGCCGCCGAGGCCGTGTGGTTCGAGGTGGCCCCGGTGGCGTTGGCCGACGTCGTCCCCGTGTCGAACGCGGAGTCGGCGAAGGCGGCGCTCGCGCCGCCCAGCGCGACGGGCACCGCGACCGCGGCGACCGTCAGCGCCTTGCTGATCATTCGCATGATGCGATTTCCTCCAACTGCGGGAGTGTCGGGATACAGGGCGGACGCGAGTGACGTCGCATCCGGTCCGGCGGGCGGCCACCCCCACAAAACCGACCCCATCGGACAAATACGACATTAAGCACACGCGGCCGCACCCCGACCCAGGACACGCACGACTCCCCCGACATCACCGGGACGGCGCACACCGCCGATACCCCGACCGGTCCCCCCTCGGACCGCACCGCCTCGGAGGCGCGCCTCAGACCGCCGTCGCCGCCTTGCGTGCCGCCACCTGGATCGGGTCCCAGACCGGCGAGAAGGGCGGGGCGTAGCCGAGGTCGAGCATGGCGACCTGGTCGACCGTCATACGCGCGGTGAGCGCCACCGCCGCGGCGTCGACGCGTTTCGCGGCGCCCTCGCGGCCGACGACCTGCACGCCGAGCAGCCGCCCGGTGCCGGTCTCCGCGTGCATCTTGACCGTCATCGGCTCCGCGCCCGGGTAGTAGCCGGCGCGGCCGGTGGACTCCACCACCACGCTGACGTACGGGAGTCCGGCCGCGCGGATCTCCTTCTCGCGCAGGCCGGTGCGGGCGATCTCCAGCTCGCAGACCTTGCTGACCGCGGTACCGACCACTCCGGGGAAGGCCGCGCGCTGCCCGCCGACGCCGCTGCCGATCACCTGGCCCTGCTTGTTGGCGTGGGTGCCGAGCGGGACGTGCCGGTAGCCGCCGGCCACCAGGTCGTAGACCTCGACGCAGTCCCCGCCCGCCCAGACGCCCTCCAGGCCCCGCACCCGCATCCGGGCGTCGGTGAGGATGCCGCCGTGCTCGCCGATCGGCATCCCGGCGGCGCGCGCCAGCTCCGCACGCGGGCGCACGCCGAGGCCGAGCACCACCACGTCGGCCGGGTGCTCGGCGTCGGCCGTCACCACGGCGCGCGGCCGCCCGTCCTCGCCGAGGCGCACCGCGCGGACCTCCGCGCCCGGTCCGGTGTGCACCTCGATGCCCATGCCCTGCATGGCCTCGCGTACCAGCCGGCCCATGTCCGGGTCGAGGGTGGACATCGGCTCCTCGCCCCGGTCGAGCACGGTCACCGAGAGCCCGCGCCGGACCATCGCCTCGGCGGTCTCGATCCCGATGTAGCCGCCGCCGACCACCACCGCGCGCAACGCGCTGCCGCGGTCGAGGGTGCGCAGCAGGGCCGCGCCGTCGTCCAGGGTCTGCAGGCCGTGCACGCCGGGCGCGTCGAAGCCCGGCAGGGCGGGCCGGACCGGCTCCGCGCCGGTCGCGACCACCAGCAGGTCGAAGGGCTCCCACCGCTCCTCGCCCGCGGCGCCCGGGAGCGGCCCGTCGATCTCCCCGGGGCCGCCGCCGACCGGGCGGACCCGCACCGCGCGGCGGTCCAGGTCGATGGCGGTGACCTCGGTGCTCATCCGCAGGTCGATGCCGCGGGCGCGGTGCTCCTCGGGGGTGCGGGCGATGAGCCGGTCCCGGTCGGCGACCTGCCCGCCGACCCAGTAGGGGATTCCACAGGCCGAGTAGGAGGAGAAGTGCCCGCGTTCGAAGGCGGTGATCTCCATCTCCTCGCGGCCCGTCAGCCTGCGCGCCTGCGCGGCGGCGGACATGCCCGCCGCGTCCGCGCCCACCACGACCAATCGCCGCGCCATCCGCGGACCGCCTTTCCGGTGCCGACCGCCGCCGCCGGCCACCTCGCCTCACGTCACCTCGCACGATAACGGCCGCGGTGATCACCGCGCGAGCGCGGCAGGGGCGCGGAGGAGGGCGGCGTCAGCGTGCCGGACCCAGGTACGCGCGCAGCCCCGCCCGGCCCTGACGCATCATCAGCGCGTGGTTGAGCCGGAAGGCCGGCCGGCATAGCGGTGACAGCGCCCGCACCAGCCTGTGCCGCACCTCCACCTCCTGCTCGAACACCGCCACCGCCGACCGATCGCCGCGCGGGGTCACGGTCCAGCGGACCCGCCCTTCCAGATCGCCGGCCAACTCGGCCTCCAGCACCCGCGCCACCGGATCCTCGCGCCGGCCGCGCACGTGCACCCGCAGGTCGAAGGGGAGCAGCGAGCGGAACCGCAGCTCACCCTCCCGATCCCCGGTCTGCCGCGCCTCCCGCACCTGCGGCCACCACGCCGGGTACCGCAGCGGGTCCGCCAGCGCCTCGTACACCCGCTCCGGCGCCGCCGGCAGCTCCCACCGGCAGGCGAACCGGTAGTGCGCCGGCCGCCACCGGGCGCGCCGCCGGGCGCCGCGGCCCGGGTCGTCCTCCGCCATCCGCCGCCTCCCTTCAGTCGTCCTCCGGTACACGCTCCGCCAACCGGTCGCCGATGAAGTGGGGGGGGGAGGAAGTGGTCGAGGGACGCGTCGCGGATCCGGTCCGGCGCCTCCGGGTCGCAGGCGGCAGCGGGTGGCGCCGTCCTCGTCGACCCGCTGCACGATGCTCTTGCCGACCAGCTCGACGAGCGTCTCCAGCACCGCCTCCTCGACCCACTCGCCGGGCGTGGTCAGGGGCTGCCGTCCTGGAGGTGTTCATCCGCCACCGCCCCGCAGCCGCCGCCGGGTGCTCGCGGGTGTCGGCGTCGGCGGCCGCGCGGAGCGCGAGCCGGGTCTTGCCGACCCCGTCGGGCCCGACCGGCGTCACCATCCGATGCTCCGTCAGATCCTGTGCCGGCTGGCTGAGTTCCGCCACCTGCCCGAGGAAGGAGGTGGTGTCGGCCGGCAGCCGGCCGGCGCCGCGCGCGCCCGGGCGGACACCGGGCCCGCCGTGCGCTTTCCCGAGAGAACGTCCATGGCGCGCAGGGTAGCCGCGAGGCGGCCGGCCTGCGCCGGTACCGCCGGACGGCACCCCGGGGACGTTTCGCCGGTTGGCATGCCCGGCCCCGGGGCGGCGGCTTCGCCCACCGGCCGGGCAGGTCCTAGGCTCTGCGGCATGAGCCGACGTATCGCGACCAACACCTCCGTCGACCGGGACGCCCTGCTGGAGTTCGTGCGCCCGCGCCACCACGCGCTGATCATCACCACCCGGGCGGACGGCCGCCCGCAGGCCTCGCCGGTGACGTGCGGGGTGGACGACTCGGGCCGGATCGTGGTCTCCAGCTACCCGCAGCGCGCCAAGACCCGCAACGCGCGCCGCGACCCGCGGGTGAGCGTCGTGGTCGTCTCCGACGACTGGGACGGCCCCTGGGTCCAGGTCGACGGCACCGCCGACGTGGTGGACGCGGCCGACGACGTGGAGCCCTTCGTCGAGTACTTCCGCAACATCTCCGGCGAGCACCCGGACTGGGACGAGTACCGCGCGGCGATGGTCACGCAGGGCAAGTCGCTGATCCGGGTCACCCCCGAGCGCTGGGGCCCGGTCGCGACCGGCGGCTTCCCGGCGGAACTGGCCGAGCAGGGCTGACCACCGGCGCCGTCACCCCTTCGCCACGTCACCTCCCCGCGGCCACGCGGGCCACACGCCGGCGCGCGGTCGCGGGGAGGTGACGGCCGGTCAGTCCGGCGGCCCCTGCGCCAGCGTGGCGGTGGCGGTGTGCGCGCCCCCGGCGTCGTCGGTCCAGCTGACCGCGACCTTGTCGCCGGGCTTGTGCTGGGCGACCAGGTCGGTCAGCCCGTTCGGGTCGGCCACGGCGTGGCCGCCGAAGGAGGTGATCACGTCGCCCGCGGCGAGCCCCGCCTTGGCGGCCGGGCCGGCCTCGACCACCCCCTGGACCAGCGCCCCGGCCGCCGCGCCGCCGACGCCGCCGCCCGCGCCGCCGCCCTGGCCGGGGCCGCCCTGCCCGCCGGCGCCCTGGCCGTCGGCGCTCGCCGCGCTGACCGTGACGCCGAGCATCGCGGTGGCGCCGATGTGGACGTCGGAACCGCCCCGGCCGCTGTCGATCAGCTGCCGCACCTGCAGCGCCGAGGCCAGCGGGATGGCGAAGCCCTGGTGCGCTGACCGGCCCTGGCCGGAGTTGAAGGAGAAGCCGGCCGAGGCCGCCGTGTCCACGCCGATCACCTGGCCCGCGGAGTCGACCAGCGGCCCGCCGGAGTCGCCGGGCTGGACGTCGGCGTCGCTCTCGATCAGGCCGGTGAGCCGCTCGGAGGTGCCGGTGGCGTCGTCCTGGGCGGTGATCGACTGGTCCAGGGCGACGACCGAGCCGGACGCCGGAGTGGCGGAGCCTGTGCCGCCGGCGTTGCCGACGGCGGTCACGGCGTCGCCGACCTTCACCCGGGAGGAGTCCGCGAGCGGCGCCACGGTCAGCCCGGAGGCTTTCCGCAGCCGGAGTATCGCGAGGTCGCCGGCGCGGTCGTAGCCGACCACGTCGGCCTGGTAGGTGCGGTGGTTGCCCAGGTCGGTGGCGCTGATCCGGGTCGCGCCGTTGATCACGTGGTTGTTGGTGAGGATCTCGCCGTCCGAGGTGAGCACGATGCCCGTGCCCTCGGCCTGCATGCCCTGGTAGCCGAGCGTGGTGGAGATGTCCACCAGGGCCGGCACGATCGAGGTGGGGCCGCTGCCGGTGGGCGTCGGCCCGCTCGGGCTGGGCACCGCGCCGGTGGTGGAGCGGCCGCCGGCCGCCCCCTGGCCGGGCCTGCCCGAGGCGTTCGCCGGCGCGTGGGAACCGTCCAGCAGCGCCCGGTCGATGCCGACACCGGCGGCCACCGCGACGGCCAGCGCGAGGAGGGTGCCGAGCACCACGCGGCCGGTGCGGCGGCGCGGCGGCTGCGGCGGGGGCGGCCAGGAGCCGTGCGGCCATCCGGGCCCCTCGGGACCGCCGAGGCCCTGGCCCCAGCCGCCCTGTCCCTGGCCGCCCCAGCCGCCCTGGTGGCCGGCGCCGTAACGCTCGTCGGGGCCGCCCGGGCCGCCGGGCTCGGCGGACCACCAGCCGGCCGGCTGCACGGCGGTGTCGTCGGTGTCGCCGGCGTCCGCGCCGCCGCCCGAGGAGGGCGGGTACGGAGGCCGGGGCGGGGGCCAGCGGGGGTCCGGGCCCCAGTCGCCGCCCGGACGGTCCGCTTCGTTCCCGTAAGGGTCGTTCATCTCTCCCCTGCCTCCGGCCGCCCGTGCGGCGCCGGTGCGCTCGACGACTCCCTGACCATGATGCGCGTCTTCCCGCTGAGCCGGAGGTCAACGGCGGCACGGACCCCATCGTCGCCGACGCGGCCCGAACCCGCCAAAAGGAGGCCGAACCGGCCTCTTCACCCCGAAGACACGGTGCGTTCTCAAGGGTGAAACACCACGTCGCCACCATGGGACACGTGAGAGATCTCCCCGCCGCGCCGGTCACCATCCGCCGCGCGGGCCCGGCCGACCGCGAGGCCGCCCGCGCTCTGCACGCCCGCTGCTCGCGGGAGTCCCTGGGCGAGCGGTACCACGGCCCGGTCCGGGACGCCGACCGCTATCTGGACCACCTGCTGGACCCCCGGTTCGGGCAGACCTTGGCGGCCGAGGCCGGAGGCCGGCTGGTCGCCCTCGGGCACCTGCTCCCGGACGAGGACGGCGCGGAACTGGCCGTCCTGGTCGAGGACGCCTGGCAGGGCCGCGGCCTGGGCCGGGAGCTGGTCCGCCGGCTGGCCGAGCTCGCGCGGGGCGCGGGATTCGACGAGGTCTACGCCCTGACCCGGCCCTCCAACGCCGCGATGACGGCCGTGCTGCGCGGGCTCGGGGTGCCGCTGGAGTACCGGGTCGAGTCCGGCACGCTCACCGTATCCGTCTGCCTCGCCGGGGCCCCGGCGGCCCTGAGCGCCTAGGCCGCCGACCGGGACGGGCAGGCCGCCCGCGGGCGCGGTCGGCCGCCGGACGGCCGGAGCCCGCGTCACTCCACGGTCACGCTCTTCGCCAGGTTGCGCGGCTTGTCCACGTCCCGGCCGAGCGCCACCGCCGCGTGGTAGGCGAGCAACTGGAGCGGGATGCCCAGCAGCACCGGGTCGAGCTCGGGCTCGTTGCGCGGCACCAGCACGGCGTCCTCGGCGAGCTTGGGGTCGGGGGCGGTGTGCCCGACCATCAGCACCCGGCCCTGCCGCGCCCGGATCTCCCCCACGGTGGTGAGGTTCTTCTCGCGCAGCTCGTCGTCCGGCACGACCGCGACGGTCGGCAGCTCGGGGCCGATCAGCGCCAGCGGGCCGTGCTTGAGCTCGCTCGCCGGGTAGGCCTCGGCGTGCACGTAGGAGACCTCCTTGAGCTTCTGGGCGCCCTCGCGGGCGACCGGCCAGCCGCGCACCCGGCCGACGAACATCATCCCGGCGTGGTCGGCGTACTTCCCGGCCAGTTCGGCGATCCGGTCCTCCTGCGCGAGGATCTCCCGGATCTGGCCCGGCAGCGCCTTCAGTCCGGCGACGATCCGTCGCCCGTCGGCCGGCGAGAGGTCGCGCACCCGGCCGAAGTGCAGGGCGATCAGCGCGAAGGCGACCACGGTCGAGGTGAAGGCCTTGGTGGAGGCGACCGAGATCTCCGGCCCGGCGTGCAGGTAGAGGCCGCCGTCGCACTCGCGGGCGATCGCCGAGCCGACCGTGTTCACCACGCCCAGCACCCGTCCGCCCTTGCGCTTGACCTCCTGCACCGCGGCCAGGGTGTCGTAGGTCTCCCCCGACTGGCTGACCGCGATGTACAGGGTGTCGGGCTCGATGACGGGGTTGCGGTAGCGGAACTCGGAGGCCGGCTCGGCGTGCGCGGGGATCCGGGCCAGCTCCTCCACCAGCTGGGCGCCCAGCTCGCCGGCGTAGTAGGCGGAGCCGCAGCCGAGGATCTTCACCCGGCGGAAGGCGCGGGCCTCGCGCGGGTCCAGGTTGAGGCCGCCGAGATGGGCGGTGGCGAAGCGCTCGTCGAGGCGGCCCGAGAGGGTGCGCTCGACCGCGGCCGGCTGCTCGTGGATCTCCTTGACCAGGTAGTGCGCGTGCCCGCCGGTGTCGTAGGAGCCGACCTCCCAGTCGACCGTGGAGGGCTCCTTGGCGGTGGCCCGGGCGTCCTCGGTGAAGGTGTGGAAGCCGTCGGCGCGAACGGTGGCCAGCTCGCCGTCGTCCAGATGGACGACCTGTCGGGTGTAGCGGACCAGGGCGGCGACGTCGGAGGCGGCGAACATCTCCTTCTCGCCGATGCCGAGCACGATCGGGCTGCCGTTGCGGGCGACCACGATCCGGTCCGGGCGCCGGGCGTCCAGCACCGCGATCCCGTAAGTGCCGACCACGTGCGTGAGGGCGCGGCGGACGGCCTCCTCCAGCGCCGGCTCGGCGCCGTCCGCGCCGTCGTCGGCGTGGTCGGTGTCCCGGGCGGCGGCGAGTTCGGCGGCCACCAGGTGGGCGAGCACCTCGCTGTCGGTCTCGGAGGCGAAGGTCACCCCCTCGGCGGTGAGCCGGGCACGCAGCTGCTCGGCGTTCTCGATGATGCCGTTGTGCACCACGGCGATCCGCTCGGCGGCGTCCAGATGCGGGTGCGCGTTGGCGTCCGAGGGCTCGCCGTGGGTGGCCCAGCGGGTGTGGCCGATGCCGGCGCCGCCCTTGAAGCGGGCCGGCAGCGCGGCGGCCAGGTCGGCCACCCGGCCCTTGGTCTTGCGCAGCCGGACCGGCCCGCCGCCCTTGGGCGCGACGGCGACGCCCGCCGAGTCGTAGCCGCGGTACTCCAGCCGCTGGAGGCCCTCCAGCAGGATGGGCGCGGCCTCGCGCGAGCCGATGTAGGCGACGATTCCGCACATGGGCGGTCTCCCTCTGTCTGTGGTGGACGGGTCTGCCGTGGTCGGGTGTGCCGCGCTCGGGGCCGGGTCAGCCGTAGACGACGCGGCGGAGCTGGCGCGCGGTGAGCGCCGGCGCGGCGACCCGGGTCGCGGCCAGCTCGGCGCCGATCCGCTCGAAGATCCGGTCGTTGGTGAGTCCCCTGGCCTGCAGCTCGGCATGCCGTCTGCGGATGTACTCCTCGGTGGTCTCGGAGAAGTACGCGAGCACGTCGGCGACCACGCGCGCCGCCTCCCCCGGCCCCAGCGGGGTGGTGCGGCACAGGTGGGCGACGAGTTCCTCGTGGGGGTGTCCGGCCTGCTGCATGCCGAGCACCCTAGGGCCGCCGACGCGGGAATCCCAAGATTCCTGCCCGATATCGGGCAGGAATCCGCCCGAACGAGGGCCGGCGAGGCCGCCGCGCGGGGGCGCAAGTCCCGGCCGGTTACCATGCGTGCATGGCGCACACAGCATCGAACGGGCAGGTCACCGCGGGTGGCGGAGGGTTTCGTGAGGCCGCGGCGGCCGCGGCGGAGCTGGTCGCCGACTATCTGGAGGGCGTGCCGGCCGGCCCGGTCTGGCAGCCGATGACCGCGGAGCAGCGCTCCGCCCTGCTCGACCAGCCGCTGCCGGAGGCCGGCAGCCCGCTGCCCGCGCTGCTGGGCCAGGCCGCGGCCCAGGTGCTGCCGCATCCGATGGGCAACGGCCACCCGCGCTTCTTCGGCTGGGTGAACGCGGCCCCGGACCCGGCCGGCGTGCTGGGCGCGTTCGTGGCCGCCGGGATGAATCCGAGCTCGGCCGGCGGCGACCACGCGGACGTGCACCTGGAGCGCACGGTGGTGCGCTGGATCGCCGAGCTGGTCGGCTTCCCGCACCCGCCCGGCGCCGGGCTGCTGACCTCGGGCGCGTCGATGGCGACGATCGTGGCGCTGGGCGCCGCCCGCCGCCGGGCCGCCGAGCGGGCCGGGCACGACGTGCGCGAGCTGGGCCTGTCCGGGCTGCCGCCGCTGGTGGGCTACGGCACCGCGGAGACGCACTCCTGCGTGCGCAAGGCGGTCGAGCTGCTCGGCATCGGCAGCCGCTACCTGCGCACCCTCCCGGCCGACGAGGAGGGCCGGATGGACGTCGCGGCGCTGCGGGCCGCCGTCGCTGAGGACCGCGCAGCCGGGCTGCTGCCCTGCTTCGCCGCCGCCTCGGCCGGCACGGTCAACGCCGGCGCGATCGACCCGCTGGAGGAGATCGCGGACGCCTGCGCCGAGCTGGACCTGTGGCTGCACGTGGACGGCGCCTACGGCGCGTTCGGCGCGCTGGACCCGGCGCTCGCCGCGGCCTACCGCGGGCTGGAGCGGGCGGACTCGCTGGCGCTGGACCCGCACAAGTGGCTCGGCGTCCCGGTGGACTGCGGCTGCCTGCTGGTGCGCGACCCGCGGCAGCTGCGCGGCACCTTCTCGCTGGTGCCGCCGTACCTGCGGGACGAGGACGGCGACGGGCTGGGCTGGTTCTCGGAGTACGGGATCGAGCAGACCCGGCCGTTCCGCTCGCTGAAGGTCTGGGCGACGCTGGCGCACGCGGGTCGCGAAGGCCTGGTGGCGCGGATCTCCCGCTGCACCGCGCTCGCCCGCCACCTGGGCAAGCTGGTGGAGGCCGAGCCGGACCTGGAGCTGCTGGCGCCGGTGGAGACCTCGATCGCGGCCTTCCGCTTCGCCCCGGCCGGGGTGGAGAAGGAGATCCTGGACGCGGTGAACCAGGCGCTGCCGGTGCGGGTGCAGCAGCGCGGCCGGGCCTTCGTCACCGGGACGGTGCTCGGCGGCCGTGAGGCCTCGCGGGCCTGCCTGCTGAACGCCGTGACCAGCGAGGACGACCTCGCGGTGCTGGTGGAGGAGGTCCTCGCCGCCGGCCGCGAGCTGCTCGCGGAGCGCTGACCGGACGAGCCGGCCGGGCGAGGCGTCCGGGGCGCGGCGGGGCCGTTCATACCGGGGGGCCCTGTCGTTCCGCCCGCCGTGGGGCCACCATGGGGGTGAGGATCGGAGGTCTGCGGTGAAGACGCGATTCCAGCCGGACCGCAAGCTGACCGCCCGGATGGGCGTCACGCTGTTCCTGCTCGGCGCCCTGTACGTGGGTTTCGCGGCGGCGCTGATCGTGCTGCTGCGCTCGGTGGCGGCGGTGGTGGTGATCCTGGCCGCGCTGCTGTTCGTGCAGTACTGGTTCTCCGACCGGGTGGCCCTGTTCGCGATGCACGCGCGCGAGGTCGGCCCGGAGGAGGAGCCGCGGCTGCACGGCATCGTCGACCGGCTGTGCGCGACGGCCGACATGCCCAAGCCGCGGATCGCGGTCTCCGGGATGGACCTGCCCAACGCCTTCGCCACCGGCCGCAACGCCGACCACGCGGTGCTGTGCGTGACCCGCGGGCTGCAGCGGCGCCTCGACGAGGACGAGCTGCAGGGCGTGCTGGCGCACGAGCTCTCGCACGTGGCGCACCGCGACGTCGCGGTGATCACCATCGCGTCGTTCCTGGGCGTGCTGGCCGGACTGCTGGTGCGGGTGACGCTGTACGGGTCGATGTTCGGCGGGCGCGGCCGCCGGGACCAGAACACGCTGGTCATCATCATGGGCGTGATGGCGGTCTCGATGGCCGTGTACGCGCTGAGCTTCGTGCTGATCCGGGCGCTGTCGCGGTACCGGGAGCTGGCGGCGGACCGCTCGGCGGCGCTGCTGACGGCCAAACCGTCGGCGCTGGCGTCGGCGCTGACCAAGGTCTCCGGGGACATCGCCCGGATCCCGACCGAGGATCTGCGTACCGCCGGCGCGTTCAACGCCTTCTTCTTCACCCCTGCCGCGGCCGAGGCGGGCGCGGCCGGCGGCGGGCTGCTCTCGACCCACCCCTCGCTGGAGAAGCGGCTGGAGCAGCTGGCGCGGATCTCCCGCGAGCTGGGCGAGTAGCGCCCGTACGCGCGTTCCCGGTCACCGCCGGGCGGCGGCCGGATACCCTCCTCGCGGTGACGAGGGCGGAGCCGCCGCCCCGGCCGTCTTCCCGGAGGTGTGCGGGTGGTGCTGGAGCTGTTCGGCCCGGAGGGGCGCGCGGCGCGCGAGGACTGGTCGCTCGATCCCGGCGTCCGCCACCTCAACCACGGCGGCTTCGGGGCCGTCCCGGCCGCCGTCGGCACCTACCAGCAGGCGCTGCGGGTGACCGCCGAGCGCGACCCGCTGACCTGGTTCCGGCGGCTGCCCGCGCGGGTGGCCCGGGCCCGCGAGGAGGTGGCGGACTGGCTGGGGGCGCCGCGCGAGGCGACCGCGCTGGTGGCCAACGCCAGTGCCGGCGCCACCGCCGTGCTCTCCTCGCTGCCGCTGCGCGCCGGGGACCGGGTGCTGGTCACCGACCACGTCTACGGCGCGGTCGGGATGGCCGTGCGCCGCCATGCCGCGCGCGCGGGCGCGGAGGTCGACTCGGTGGCGGTCCCGCTGGACGCGGATGGCCCGGCGACGGCCGCGCTGGTGCGGACCGCCCTGGACGCGGGGCCGACGCCTGCCCTGCTGGTGGTGGACCACATCACCTCGGCCACCGCGCGGCTGATGCCGGTGGCGGAGATCGCCGCGGACTGCCGCGAGCGCGGGGTGCGGCTGCTGATCGACGGCGCGCACGCCCCCGGCCAGCTGGCCCGGCCGCTGGAGGGCCTGCACGGCGCGTACTGGGTGGGGAACCTGCACAAGTGGCCGTGCGCGCCGCGCGGCACCGCCGTGCTGGTCGCCGACCCGGTGGACGAGGCCGAGCGGCAGCTGCTCCACCCGCCGATCGACGGCTGGGGCGCCCCCGACCCGTACCCGGTCCGCTTCGACGTGCAGGGCACCGGGGACTTCAGCAACTGGCTGGCGGCGCCGACCGCGCTGCGGCTGATCGAGGAGCGCTACGGCTGGGACCGGGCGCGGGCGCACATGGCCGGGCTGTCCGGCTGGGCGCAGTCCTTCGTCGCGGAGCGCTGGGGCGTGGAACTGAAGGGGCTGCCGGCCGAGCCGGCGCCGGGTATGCGGCTCGTGCCGCTGCCCGCCGGGATCGCGGCCGATCCGCGGGCCGCGGCGGCGCTGCAGGAGGAGCTGTCCGAGAAGTACGGCTGCGCGACCGCGGTGACCAGCTGGAACGGACGCGGTTTCGTGCGGCTCTCGGCGCATGTCTACAACACCGAGGCGGACTACCGGGACCTGGTCGAACGGGTCGGGCGGCGCCCGCTGCTCGGCGACGGCGACTGACCGGCGGGTCTCCCCGGGCGCCGAGGCAGGCGCCCGGGGAGACCGGCGCGGTCGCGCGGCTCAGCAGCGGCTCAGCGGCGGCTCAGCGCCCGCGGGCCGCCCGGTACTCGGCGACCAGGGCGGTGGTGGAGGCGTCCAGGCCGGGGACCTCGGCGCCCTCGCTCAGCGCCGGCTCGACCCGCTTGGCCAGCACCTTGCCGAGCTCCACGCCCCACTGGTCGAAGGAGTCGATGTCCCAGATCGCGCCCTGGGTGAACACCTTGTGCTCGTAGAGGGCGATCAACTGGCCCAGCACCGAGGGGGACAGCTCCTTGGCCAGGATGGTGGTGGTCGGGTGGTTGCCGCGGAAGGTGCGGTGCGGCACCTGCTCCTCCGGCACGCCCTCGGCGCGGACCTCCTCGGCCGTCTTGCCGAAGGCCAGCGCCTGGCCCTGGGCGAAGAGGTTGGCCATCAGCAGGTCGTGCTGCCCGGCGAGGCGCGGCTCCAGCTCGCCGACCGGCCGGGCGAAGCCGATCAGGTCCGCCGGGATGGTCTTGGTGCCCTGATGCAGCAGCTGGTAGTAGGCGTGCTGGCCGTTGGTGCCGGGGGTGCCCCAGACGACCGGGCCGGTGGTCCAGGAGACCGGCTCGCCCTGGCGGGTCACCGACTTGCCGTTGGACTCCATGTCCAGCTGCTGCAGGTAGGCGGTGAACTTCGACAGGTAGTGCGAGTACGGCAGCACGGCGTGCGCCTGGGCGTCGAAGAACGCGCCGTACCAGACGCCGAGCAGGCCGAGCAGCAGCGGCGCGTTGCGCTCCGGCGGGGCGGTGCGGAAGTGCTCGTCGACGGTGCGGAAGCCCTCCAGCATCTCGCGGAAGCGGTCCGGGCCGATCGCGATCATCAGCGAGAGGCCGATCGCCGAGTCGTAGGAGTAGCGCCCGCCGACCCAGTCCCAGAACTCGAACATGTTGGCGGTGTCGATGCCGAACTCGGCGACCTTCTCACCGTTCGTGGACAGCGCCACGAAGTGCTTCGACACCGCCTCCTGACCGGCGTTCAGCCCCTCCAGCAGCCATTCCTTGGCGCTGGTGGCGTTGGTGACGGTCTCGATGGTGGTGAAGGTCTTGGAGGCGACGACGAACAGCGTCTCCTCCGGGTCCAGGCCGAGCAGCGCCTCGTGCAGGTCGGCGCCGTCGACGTTGGAGACGAAGGCGAAGCGCAGCGAGCGGTCCGCCCACGGCCGCAGCGCCTCGTAGGCCATCGCCGGGCCCAGGTCGGAGCCGCCGATGCCGATGTTGACCACGTTGCGGATGCGCTTGCCGGTGTGGCCCTTCCACTGGCCGGAGCGGACGGCGGTGGAGAAGGCGGCCATCCGGTCCAGCACCGCGTGCACCTCGGGGACCACGTTCACGCCGTCGACCTCGACGACCTGCTCGGGCCGGGCGCGCAGCGCGGTGTGCAGCACGGCGCGCTTCTCGGTGACGTTGATCTTCTCGCCCTGGAACATCGCCTCGCGCAGCTCGGCCACGCCGCGCGCCGCGGCCAGCGCGCGCAGCAGGTCCAGCGTCTCGTCGGTGACCAGCTGCTTGGAGTAGTCGATGTAGAGATCGCCGACCCGCACCGTGTACCGTCCGGCGCGGCCGGGGTCGTCCGCGAAGAGCTCGCGCAGATGCGTCTCGCCGAATTCCTGGCGGTGCTTGCCCAGCGCCTCCCACTCGGGCAGACGGTCGAGCCTGCGGGTGGACTGAGCAGTCGAATCCGACACGGGTAACCCCTCGCTTCCCATCCTGCAAAGGTGCGGTGCACCGGGACGGCGCACCGGTGCAGACCCCACTCTGCCACCCGGCCGGGCCCCGCGCCGATCACACCCCCGACACGGCGGTCACGCCGTCGAGCGTCCCGAGGTAGGCCCGGCCCGCGTAGAGCGTGGGCGAGGCGAAGTGCGGCAGGTCCCCGACCCGGATCGCCTGCTCCACCCGGCCGTTCGCGGGGTCCACGGCCAGCAGCCGGCCGCTGCCGCGGTCCGCGATCCACACCGCCCCGCCGCCCACCGCCGGCGGGTCCGGGGTGGCCAGCGGCAGCCGCCAGCCCGCGGCGAGCCTGCCGCTCGCGCCGACGGTCACCCGCAGCAGCCCGTCGGCGCACGGCAGATAGGCGGTGCGCCCGGAGACCGCCGCCGCGCCGAAGGCCCGGCAGGAGAGCTGGTCCTGCGTCAACTGGCCGCCGACGCCGCCGAGATGGGCCGCGTCGAGCAGGTAGCCGGTCCCGCGCTTGCCGGCCTGCAGCACGTAGCGGCCGATCCGCACCGGGGTGAGCGAGCCCAGGTCGGCGTCCTGCGCGTTGTCCTGCGCCCAGGAGGCCGGGGCGAAGTAGTCCTTCCGGGCCAGGCTGCCGAGGGCGAGCGAGAGCACCGAGTCCGAGCCGTCGTAGGACCCGCTGGTGGCGGCGCCGTTGCCGACCGCCACCAGCAGCCGCCCGCCGTCCACCACCGGGCCGCCGGGCGCCCAGATCCCGCCCTCGCGCGGGGTGGGGACGGCGTAGGAGGTCTCCGGTCCGCCCCCGCTGGTCGGCGCCGAGACTACCGAGCCGATGTATTGCGCGCAGTCGCCGTCCAGGCCGCCGTAGGCGAGGTAGACCCTGCCGCCGGCCACCGCCAAGGCGGCCCGCTGCTGGTGGGCCAGGCGGTCGCCGCGCGGCGGCTCGGCCTCCCGGTCGACCCGCACGGCGCCGGTGGCCGCGTCCAGTCCGACCAGCCGGTGCCGGCCGCCGGCGGTCTCGGCGACGGCGAAGACCAGGCCGGTCGCCGGGTCGTAGGCGGGCGTGCCGGTGATGCCGAGCGGGTCGATGTCGCCGCAGGGCAGGCGCGCGCCCGGCTCGGGGGTGCCCACGTGGCGCTGCCACAGCACCCGGCCGCTCACCGGGTCCAGGGCGTACACCGTGTCGTTCTCGGTGGCGGCGAACAGCCGGCCGCGCACGGCGATCGGCTGGCCGTACACCGCGCCGTCCAGGTGCGCGGTCCAGGCCGTGCGCAGGGTGCCGGGTGCGGGGAGCCCGGTGGCGGCGCCGGTGCGGAGGGCGTCGCCGTGGTAGGTCGGCCAGTCCCCCGGCGCGGGCGCGAGCGCCGATCCGGAGGCCGCGGACCCCGGCGTGGAGGGCGCGGGCGCGGCGGAGGTACCGGGCGGCGCGGCACCCGGCGGGCTGCCCGAAGGCGCGCCGCGCCCGGACGACCCGCCGCCCGGGGAGCCCCCGCACCCGGCCAGTACCAGCAGCGCGGCGAGGGCGGCCGCCGCGTTGATGAACCCGCTTGCCGTGCCCGCCCGCCGGCGCCGTCCCCGCCTCGTCCGCATCGCGTCCTCCCGTACCGCCATGGCCCCGGCTCCTCCCGGCTCCTCCCACTCCCCGTACCCCGCACTCTGCCGGGTACGGCCCTGGTCGGCCGCCCGCAACACGCTTCTGAGAGGATGCCGTCACCGTGTGGGCACCCCGCCGTAGGCGTCCTGACCCGTGCTGGTGACCGAACCGGACTGGTTGCATACTGGCCGCGCGAGGAAACCGGCCCGCAGGCCCCCGGACCGGTCGCAACCAGGCGGAACCAGACAGTCGTGACGGACGGAGAAGGTGATCCGATGGGCGGTCGGCCCTCAGTGACGGACGGCTCGCCCGCGCTCACCCGCAGCTCGCTCCGCGAGCAGGTGCGCGAGCTGCTGCTGGACGGTCTGCTCTCGGGTCGCTGGCAGCCCGGCGAGCGGATCGTGGAGCGGCGCGTCGCGGCCGAGCTCGAGGTCAGCCAGGCGCCGGTGCGCGAGGCGCTGCGCGAGCTGGAGACGCTGCGGCTGATCGAGACCGTGCCCGGCAAGGGCGCGCGGGTCCGCAACTTCACCCCTGAGGACCTCGCCGAGACCTTCCCGGTGCGCGCCGGGCTGGAGCGGGTCGCGGCGGAGCTGGGCGCGGACCGGCTGGCCGAGGAGCCGACGGCCCTGGAGGCGCACGTCGAGGCGATGCGCTCGGCCGCCGCCGTCGGGGACACCGACGCCGAGCAGATGCACGTGCTCGCCTTCCACCGCGCGATCGTCGAGGCCTCCGGCAACAGGGTGCTGGTCTACTCGTGGGAGTCGCTCGGCATCGAGGTGTGGAGCGCGCTGTCGCTGCGCTGGTTCCGCCCGCACACGCACGACAACGCGGCCGAGCACCAGCCGCTGATCGAGGCCTTCCGGCGCCGGGACGCGGACGCCGCCGAGCAGCTCTACCAGCACGTCCTCAGCTGCTCCCCCGCCACGCCGGGGGCCTGAGGCACGTCCCGGGGGCCGGCGGACCGGCCACGGCCCGAGGCCCGGCCCCGAAGCACGGCCGGCCCGTCCTTCCCGCGTGCGACCGCCCGGACCGCGGCTCACGGGACCACGGTCACCGGCCAGCGGCCGCGCTTGATCAGCCGGTGCGCCACCGAGCCGGTCAGCCGGTACCCGGCGCGGCCGGAGGCGCCGACCACCAGCGCGTCGGCGCGCAGCTGGTCGGCGGCCTGGGCCAGGCCGGCGCACGGCTCGCCGGGGAAGGTGTGGAACTCCCAGCGCAGCCGCCCGCGCCAGCCGGAGGCCGCGGTCGCCCGGCGCAGTTCCGCGGCCAGTTCCTCGGCGGTCTCCCGGCCGGCCGCGGCTGCCGCCGCGCCCACCCCGGCCGAGATCGATCCGCTCAGCGGCTGCACGTAGACCAGCGCGAGCAGCGAGTCCTGACGGCGCGCCAGCCCGGCGGCGTAGGCGGCGGCGCGCCAGGAGGAGTCGCTGCCGTCCAGCCCGGCGAGGATCACCTTCGGGCCGTCGGTGCCGAGTTCGAACTCATGGGCCCCGTGACGCGGCTGCGGAGGACGCTCCTCCGGCGTTCCGGGCGGCTGCGGGTCTGCGCTCACCCGTCGAGGCTAGCGAGCCCGGCGCCCGGCGTGCAGCGCGGGGACGATCACGGCTCGGTGTCGCCGAGCCGCCACGCCGCCGGCGAGACCTCGGACGCGCAGGCGGCCCCCTCCGGGCCCTCCCCCGCGCCGGCCGGTCCGGCGGCGACCGTGCGGCTCCCCTCCTGCTTCACCGGCTGGGACATCAGCGACTTCATGTGCGGCGTCCGGGAGAGCCGGACCACGCCGAGCAGCACCAGGCCCACGCCGAGGATCTCGGGCGCCAGGAACCAGCCGGTGCGCACGTTCTCGTCGTACAGGGTGACCCCCAGCGAGAGGCTGATCAGCGCGTCGCCGAGGGTCAGCGCCGGCTGCGAGGCCACCAGCGGGCCGGCCTGCATCGCGTTCTCCAGCAGGAACAGCCCGATGACGCCGACGGCCGCGAACGCGTAGGTCTGCCACTGCTCGAAGAACGCACCGACGCCGCGCCGGTCCAGGGTGTCGGTCGCGGACTTCATCAGCGCGGCGGTCAGCGCGTAGGCGATCGCCGCGGCCAGGCCGAGGCAGGCGGCGCGGGCCGGCCCGAACGGCCGCCGCAGTGCGGCCACCGAGAGCACCGCGACCGCGCCCAGGCAGCAGGCCAGCGAAAGCACCCACAGCGCCATCGGCGCCTGCGGCGAGCCGCCGCTCGGGCTCGCCGCGGCCAGCGCCAGGGCCAGTCCGGCCACGATCAGGCCCACCGGGACCCAGGTCTGACGGTTCCTCGGCCGCCGCCACACCAGCGCCGCGATGAACAGCGCGCTCGGCAGCTCCAGCACGAAGATCGGCTGGACCACCGCGAGCGGGCCGGTGGCGAGCGCGAGCGCCTGGAAGAGCGCGGCGAAGATCACCGCCAGGATGCCGCCGAGCCAGACCGGGTGCCGGACCAGGTCGATCATCAGCTGGAGCCGGAAGCCGTCCGACGCGGGCACGGTCAGCGCGGCACGCCGCTGCAGGACCGTTCCCGCGGCGTTGCTGCCCGCGGCGAGCAGGGCGAACACGACGGACAGTGCGGCTGTTACCGACACCCGGCGGCCTCCGTTCCCATCTCCCGGTGCGAGGACCCTCCGTGGGGGTCCTTCGGCGTGGTGGTGTTTCAGAAGCGGTCGTGCGCTTCCAGCCGCCGCTCTTTAACCGGACCCTACGTTCCCACACCCCCGCCCCCTCACGGGGGGTCATACCCGGCGCGGGAAGCCGCGGACCGGACGATCAAGGACCTAAGCTGGCAGAAACCGCGGACAAGGGACGTGGATGAACGCGATCACGGAATGGCTGCAGAAGCTGCCCGGTCCGGCCGTGTACGCGGCGGTGGCGATGCTGGTCTTCGCCGAGGACGCGCTGTTCGTCGGCTTCGTGCTGCCAGGCGAGACGGCGGCGGTGCTCGGCGGGGTGATCGCCTCCACCTCGGGCCGGGTGCAGATCGGGCTGATGGTGCCGGTGGTGGTGGTCGCGGCGATCGCCGGAGACTCGGTGGGGTACGAGGTCGGCCGGTTCTTCGGGCCGCGGCTGCTCGACACCAAGGCCGCGCGGACGCACGAGGCCCGGATCGGCAAGGCGCAGGACTTCATGAAGCGGCGCGGGCCGGCGGCGGTCTTCCTCGGGCGGTTCGTCGCCCTCTTCCGGGCGCTGGTGCCGACCCTCGCCGGCGCGGCGCCGCTGCCGTACCGCAAGTTCCTGCTGTACAACGCGATGGGCGGGCTGATCTGGGGGACCGGGTTCACCATGCTCGGCTACGCCGCGGGCAGCGCCTACGCCCGGGTGGAGAAGGTCGCCGGCCGGGTGGCGGCGATCGTGGTGGCAGCCGTCGTGGTGGTCGCCCTGGCGGTCTGGTCCTGGCGCAGGCACCGCGCCGAGAACACGCACGAGGAGCCCTCCACCACACCGGGCACCGCCCGGACGGACAGCGGCGGGAGCGAGCGGCGGGGCGAGGGCGGGCGGCGGGGCGACGACACGTCGCCGGCCTGCTCGGCGCCGCCGGGCGCCGACGGTCGCCCCGGCCACGCCGAGCAGGCCGGCGACAGCACCCGCCCAAGCGAGGGCGAGCAGCCCAGCGCACGCGAGCCACCAGTCGACGCCACCAGCACCAGCGCCGGCGCGCCGCCCGACGGCGACGAACGGCCGGACGGCGGCGCGCCGCCCGGCCACGCCGAGCAGGCCGGCGACAGCACCCGCACCAGCGGAGGCGAGCGGGCCGACGGGGGCGAGCCGCCCCGCGGCGGGGAGCGGGCCGACGGGGGATGACACCCCTGTTGGGGGAACGCGGCGGATCCGGTCGCCGCGTGCCGGCGCCCAGGCGAGCCGAGCCGGCCGCGCACACGGCGCCGCAGGTCGGGGAGGTCCGCCGCCAGGCGCCGGCGGAGCAGCCCTCGCCGCCCGCGCCGCAGGTCAGGCGAGGGGCGCCGGGGCGGCGAGGCCGAGCAGCATGCGGTCGAGCACCCGGCCGGCCTCCTCCCGGGCGCGCTCCGGGTCCTCGGCCCGCGCGATGTACAGGCTGGCCTCGCTGATCAGCGAGGCCAGCATGCGGGTGAGCGGGGCGACCGGGAGCGGCTCGACCCGGCCCTCCCGGATGGACTCGGTCAGCACCTCGGCCAGCAGGACGTAGCCGTGCTCCTCGACCAGCGCGTCCCAGGCGCTGTGCCCGAGCACCGCCGGGCCCTCGATCAGCACGATCCGCTGGAAGTCGTGGTCGGTGCAGGCGTCCAGGAAGGACTGGAAGCCGGAGCGCAGCAGCGACCAGGCGTCCCCGGGGGCGCCCTCCGCGGCCAGCGTCTCGGCACGGCGGGTCTCCTGGGCGACCAGCCGGTCGGCCATCTCCCGGGCGCACTCCGTCATCACCGCGCGGAAGAGGTCGGCCTTGTCCTTGAAGTGGTGGTACAGGGCCCCGCGGGTGACCCTGGCTGCGGAGACGATGTCCTCCGTGCCGGTCGCGGCGAAGCCGCGCTCGGCGAAGAGCCTCCGGGCCGCGTCCACCAGCGCCGTACGCGTGTCCGCCACGTGCTCGTCCTTGCGGCGCCGCGTGGCGCGAATCGGTCCCATACCCTCACCCTGTTCCATACAGCGTGTATGTTGGTCATTGTAAAGGCAGCGTCAGTACGTCTCAGCCACGTCTCGGTACGTCCGATGAGAGCCGGCCGCCGGCTCCCCCGCTCGGTACGGTCTGGAGTTTTGGATCATGGGTCTCCCCCTCAACCTCACCATCAAGATGGGCACCTACCTGGTCAAGCAGAAGCTGCTGCGCCGGGAGAAGTTCCCGCTCATCGTCGAGGTCGAACCGCTCTTCGCGTGCAACCTGGCCTGCGAGGGCTGCGGCAAGATCCAGCACCCGGCCGGTGTGCTCAAGCAGCGCATGCCCGTCGCCCAGGCGATCGGCGCGGTCGAGGAGTGCGGCGCGCCGATGGTCTCGCTGGCCGGCGGCGAGCCGCTGATGCACCCGCAGATCGCCACCATCACCAACGAGCTGCTGGCCCGCGGCAAGTTCGTGGTGCTGTGCACCAACGCCGTGCTCCTGCCGAAGCACCTGCACAAGTTCACCCCGCACCGCAACTTCGCCTGGATGGTGCACATCGACGGCCTGCGCGAGCGGCACGACGCGTCGGTGGCCAAGGAGGGCGTGTTCGACCAGGCGGTGGAGGCGATCAAGCAGGCCAAGGCGGCCGGCTTCGCCGTCTACACCAACTCCACCTTCTTCACCCACGACAGCCCGCAGGACGTCATCGAGGTGCTCGACTACCTCAACGACGAGCTCAAGGTCGACCGGATGGAGATCTCCCCGGCCTACGCCTACGAGAAGGCGCCCGACCAGGAGCACTTCCTCGGCGTCAAGCAGACCCGCGAGCTGTTCAAGAAGGCCTTCAGCGAGGGCCGGCGCAAGAAGTGGCGGCTCAACCACTCGGCCCTCTACCTCGACTTCCTCGAGGGCAAGAAGGACTTCGAGTGCACCCCGTGGGCGATCCCCTCGTACTCGCTCTTCGGCTGGCAGCGCCCCTGCTACCTGATGGCCGACGGCTACGCGCCGACCTACAAGGAGCTGCTGGAGAAGACCGACTGGTCGAAGTACGGCCGCGGCAAGGACCCGCGCTGCGAGAACTGCATGGCGCACTGCGGCTACGAGCCGACCGCGGTGATGGCGACCATGGGGTCGCTGAAGGAGAGCCTGCGCGCGATGGCGGGCTGACCTCGCGATCCGGCACCGCATCCGCGCCCGCGCGGCCCCGGCGCGTCCGCCCCTTGAGGGGGCGCGCGCCGGGGCCGCGCGCTTCGGCGTGCCCGCTGCCGCGCCCAGGGGCGGGCGGGGGCGCCCGCGGCGGGGCCGAGCGCCGGCCCGGAGCACCCCGAGTGATCTCCTACACTTACCGGGCAGTCAGACAACACTCGACGCGGCAGGCCCGGCCCCGCTAACCTCCGTGCGGCACAGAGGGCGGCACGGGCGGCCCTCACGCGCCGCCGGGAGGAGAGGGACGCGGTGACGGACGACCGGGACGAGGCCTTCTACGTGCTCACCGCAGCACTGCTGACGCCGAGTCGGTTCCCCAGCGTCCTCGGGGACGACTACGGCTCCGCCTGCGCGGCGCTGGGCCTGGAGCCCTGGGACGTCGGCTACGGGCTGCTGTTCGGGCAGGACGGCCACGGCGCGCGCTGGACGGTGGTCTCCAACGACGCGGCCCTGGTGGCCGGCGCGATCGCCGCCTGGGACTGCGGGCTGCCGTACGACCTGGCGCCGCCGGAGAAGACCGTGGTCGACTCGCTGCCGGGCTGGCCGCTGCCGCTGGCGACGCAGTCGCCGGACCTGCCGGACCCGCACGACCCGCCGGCCGAGCCGGACGGCCCGCCGGTGCTCTCGCCGCCCGACCCGACCGCCTGGGGGCCCGCGCAACGCCGGCTGAGCGCCGACGAGGTGGCGCGGGACTGGTACGGATGGCGGTCGAAGGTGGCCGCGGAGGTCACCTTCCCCGAGCCGGGGGAGGCTCCGCCGTCCGGGGCTTCCGGCGGCCAGGAGGGCGACTCCGGCGCGGCGGCCGGGTCGGACGCGCAGCCGGTCGGACGCGTGCTGGAGGAGGCGCGACGCTACCTCGACACTCCGCCCCCGGCGGGGCGGGTCCGCTCCCAGCCGGCCGGGGAGTCGGCGCGCGCCGTCCGCGCGGACGGGCCGGGCTGGTCGCTGGTGGCCCGCACCGACGACATCGCGCTGCTGTTGCTGGACGAGGCTCCGGGGCGCATCATCCCGATCGGCCGCGGCCCCGAGCTGCCCGCACTGCTCGAAGGCCTGGACCGGGTCGCCCGGCAGTCGGCGCAGGGCTGACCCACCGCAGGGAGCAGGGCGCAGGGAGCATCGCGGCGGACACCGTTCCGCCCCGGCTCCCGCACATCATATCCCCATCCCGGTCGGCGGTATGACGCCCCCTCACCTTCGCAGGGAGGGGGCGTCCGTCTTCCGCCCGCCACAGAGCATGCACAGGTCAAAATTCTCGGTGGACTGGAACGGCCCTCCGAACGGGCGTCCGCCCAGCTCAGGGGGCGGTCGGCGGAAGGACCCGCGCGGGTGTGCCCGTGGCACACCCGGCCCGTACCCATTACCGTGCGGCTATGCAAACGGACGACAGACGCGCTGCGGAGCTCGAAGAGCTCGGGCTCACCAACTACGAGGCACGCGTGTACCTCGCGCTGATCAGGCGGGACGTGTTCACCGCCGCCGAGGTCGCACGCGAGGCACGGGTCCCCCGCCAGCGCGTCTACGACGTGCTGGACGGCCTGACCCGCCGCCGGCTCGCGGTGCAGCACCCCGGCAAGGTCGCCGGCTACTCCGCGGTCGCCCCGGAGATCGCGATGGACCGGCTGGTGGACCAGCAGCGGCGCTCGGTCGCCCGGCTGGAGCAGCTCTCCGGCAACCTCTCCCGGGAGCTCCTGCCCACCTGGCTCAGCGGGCGCACGCACACCGACCCGCTGGACTACGTGGAGGTGCTGCGCGACCCGGAGGCGATCAACGACCGCTTCGCCCGCCTGCAGAGCGAGGCCGAGCGGGAGATCCTCAGCTTCACCAAGCCGCCCTACATCGGCGACCCGGACGAGAACGAGGCCGGCGTCGCCGCCGCCACCCGGGTGCACGCGGCGGGCGGCCGGGTGCGCAGCCTCTACACCCGCGAGGCGCTGGACGACCCGGGGATGATCGCGCACATCCGCCGCTTCGAGGAGGCCGGCGAGGAGGCGCGGATCGCCGCCGAGCTGCCGCTGAAGCTGGTGATCGTGGACGGCTCGCTGGTGCTGTGCGACATGCCGGACCCGGTGGCCGGGACCGGCGCGACCACCTCGCTGGTGATCCGCCACCCGTCGCTGGCCGCGACGCTGGGGCTGGCCTTCGCGGCGGTGTGGGACTCGGCGCTGCCGGTGGACGAGGCGCTGACCGCGTTCGGGGCGAGGCCGGCGCCGGTGGAGTGAACGCCCGTAGGCCGGTGCGCGTGATGCGCACCGGCCTACGTGGGTTCACCGCTTCGCCGGAGACAGGGACCGGCGGTCGGTGGGTCCGTCACGACCGGGCCGTCCGCCCGCACCGGGATGGCGCGGCGAGGCGGGCACCGGACGGTCGGCACCGGGATCGGATCAGCACCCTCGGCGGGTGCCGGGGCCCGATCAGTACCAGTTGTGGGCCTGCCAGAAGCTCCAGGCGGCGTTCGGGGAGCCGTAGCGGGAGTCCATGTAGTTCAGCGCCCACTTGAGCTGCGTGGTGGCGCTGTCACGCCAGTCGCTGCCCTCGGAGGCCATCTTGGAGCCGGGCAGGGCCTGCGGCAGGCCGTAGGCGCCGGACGACGCGTTGACGGCGTGCACGTTCCAGCCGGACTCGTGCGAGATGATCTGGTCGAACGAGGCCAGCTGACCCGCCGGGACCAGCTCCGCCGCGATCTGCTGCGCGGAACCGCCGGACACCTTGATGTCGGAGACGGTGGTGGCCGAAGAGCTCGCGGAGCTCTGGTTCACGTGCGCGACGTGGTGCAGGTGGTGCAGGTGCGCCGACTCGGCCTGGGTGGCCTGGTTGACGTGCGCCACGTGGTGCAGGTGGTGCAGGTGCGCGGCGGTCGCCGAAGCGGCCCGCGCGAGCTCGTTCTCGTGCGCCACGTGGTGCAGGTGGCGCAGGTGGGCGGCATGGGCGGAGGTCGTCGAGACGTGCAGCTCGTGCGCGAGGTGCGCGGCGTGCTGCACATGGGCCAGGTGCTGCTGGTGGGCGGAGGGCGCCTCGGCCGCCGAAGCGGTGTTGGCGGCGGCGACCCCGCCGAGAGCGGCGATGCCGACGGCGCCGAGGGCGACGGCGGCGGACTTGCGCAGGCCGGTGGTGGACATCGACATAAGGAGAGGACCTCAATCGGTTGGCTCTGCGCTCCGACGGGGCAGGAGTGACGCCGTGGCCGGACAGGGGCCTGACGTCGCCGCGACGGAGCGGGGGCACCCCCGGTTTCGGTAGGTGGTGCCGGATGGGGACGGCACCGGGAGGACCCGGACCGCCTTGCGACGTCGGCAATTCTTAGCGGCGGCACTTCGACCTGACAAAGGTCCCTTTTACGACGCCCCGTCGTAGTGGAACGGCGTTCGCCGCGGGGGCCGGGCCCGCGGTGCGGGCCGGATGCGAAGGTGCCGAAACGGCGGCTCCCAGGTTCTTCTCATCCTGGCCTCATCCGGTTCCCATGCGGGTCGCCGGGGGTTCGGCCGCCCACCCCCGGCGCGCTACCCGGGGAGCGCGCGCGGGGGTGCGCACGCCCCCTGGCCACAGGGAAAGGATCAACTATCCCGCATCGTTGCGGCTTCGGGGGCTGTGACGGGCCTCACCGTTTGCGCAGGTGAGGCGGGGTGTTTTGTCCGATTTCCAAGGCGCACCACGTTCTTCACCTGGAATCCACAGGGGACTTTGGACACTAAATGCGTCCAATACGGACACCGCCCTCCCGGCTCCGCCCTACGCTGCGCGCACGCACCACGCGAGGACGAGGAGACCGATGTTCACCACCCGCCCCACCCTGCAGGGCACCTTCGGCATGGCCGCGTCGACGCACTGGCTCGCCTCCCAGACGGCGATGGCCGTCCTGGAGGGCGGCGGGAACGCCTTCGACGCGGCCGTCGCCGCCGGATTCGTGCTCCAGGTCGTCGAGCCGCACCTGTGCGGGCCGGCCGGCGAGGTCCCGATCCTGCTGGCCCCGGCGGGCGGCGAGGTACGGGTGCTGTGCGGGCAGGGCCCGGCCCCCGCCGGCGCCACCGTGGACCACTACACCGGCCTCGGGCTGGAACTGGTGCCCGGCACCGGGCCGCTGGCCGCGGCCGTCCCCGGCGCCTTCGACGCCTGGATGCTGCTGCTGCGCGACCACGGCACCCGCACCCTGCGCGAGGTGCTGGGGTACGCCATCGGCTACGCCGAGTCCGGCCAGCCGGCGGTCGAGCGGATCGGGGCGACCGTCGCGAGCGTCGCGGAACTCTTCACGCGGGAGTGGACCGACTCCGCCGCCCTCTACCTCCCGCACGGCCGCCCGCCGCGCGGCGGCGAACTGCTGCGCAACCCGGCGCTGGCCGCCACCTGGCGCCGGCTGCTCACCGAGGCCGAGGCGGCGGGCGGCGGCGACCGGGAGGCGCAGATCGAGGCCGCGCGCCGGGTCTGGGCCGAGGGCTTCGTCGCCGAGGCCCTGGTACGGGCGGCCGGCCGGCCCACCCTGGACAGCTCCGGAGAGCACCACCGCGGCACCCTCACCGGCGACGACCTGGCCGCCTTCCGCGCCCACGAGGAGGAGCCGGTCCGCCTGGAGTGGGAGGGCTGGACGGTCTGCAAGGCGGGCCCGTGGAGCCAGGGGCCGGTCTTCCTGCAGCAGCTCGCCCTGCTGCCGGAGGGCATCGGCCGGGCGGACGGCCTGGAGTACGGCTCGGCCGGATACGTCCACACCGTCGTCGAGGCCACCAAGCTGGCGATGGCGGACCGCGAGGCCTGGTACGGGGACGCCGAGCCGGAGGGCGTGCCGCTGGCCGGGCTGCTCTCCCCCGCGTACGCCGCCCGGCGCCGCGCGCTGATCACCGCCGAGGCCTCCCGCGAGCTGCGCCCGGGCTCGCCCGTCCCCGGCCGCGAGCCGCGGCTGCCGCGCCACGCCCGGCGGGCCGCCCGCGCCGCCGAGGAGGGCTTCGACGCGCTCGGCCTGCCGGCCCCGGCGGCCGGCACCGGCGAGCCGACGGTGGCCCGGGACGGCACCACCCGGGGCGACACCTGCCACCTCGACGTGGTCGACCGCTGGGGCAACATGGTCTCCGCCACGCCCAGCGGCGGCTGGCTGCAGTCCAACCCGGTGGTGCCGGAGCTCGGCTTCCCGCTCGGCACCCGGCTGCAGATGGCCTGGCTGGAGCCGGGCCTGCCGAACACCCTCACCCCCGGCCGCCGCCCGCGCACCACCCTCACCCCCTCGCTTGCGCTGCGGGACGGCGAGCCGGTGCTGGCCTTCGGCACCCCCGGCGGCGACCAGCAGGACCAGTGGAGCCTCGGCTTCTTCCTCGGCGTGGCGCTGCGCGAGCCGGTGCGCGGCGGCTGGGACCTCCAGGGCGCGATCGACGCCCCGGCCTGGCACACCGACTCCTTCCCCGGCTCCTTCTACCCGCGCGCGATGGAGCCCGGCAGCCTCACCGTCGAGGACCGGATCGGCGAGCGGGCCGCGGCGGAGCTGCGCCGCCGCGGCCACGACCTGCGGCTCGCCGCCCCCTGGTCGCTGGGCCGGGTCAGCGCGGTCGCCCGCGACCCGCGCACCGGCCTGCTCTCCGCCGCCGCCAACGCGCGCGGCATGCAGGGCTACGCCGCGGGCCGCTGACGGCGCGTCAGCGGCCGACGGCGGCCGCCGAGGCGGTCGCGGTGGCCTCAGCGGTAGTCGGTGCCCATCGCCGCGCGGACCTGGGCGAGGGTGCGCTCGGCGCGGGCCGCGGCACGCTCGTTCCCGCGCCGCAGGATCGCGCGCAGCGCGCCGCGGTCGGCAGCGTAGGCGGCGCGGCGGGCGCGCAGCGGCGCGAGGTGGGTGTTGACGGCCTCGGTGGCGCGGCGCTTGAGCACGGCCGCGCCACCGTCGCCCACCTCCTCGGCGACCGTCTCCGGTGTGGTGCCCTCGCACAGCGCGGTGAGGGCGAGCAGCGAGGCCACTCCGGGCCGGGCCGCGGGGTCGTAGGTGATCCGCCGGTCGGCGTCGGTGCGCGCGGCGCGGATCAGCCGGGCCGTCTCGTCGGCGCTCGCGGCCAGCGGGACGGCGTTGCCCCGGCTCTTGCTCATCTTCTGCCCGTCCGTGCCGAGCAGCAGCGGGGCGTCCGAGAGCAGCGGCTCGGGCAGCCGGAACAGGCCGGGCGTGCCCGGGGTGTAGCGCTCGTTGAAGCGGCGGGCGAGGGTGCGGGTGAGTTCCAGGTGCGGCAGCTGGTCGCGGCCGACCGGGACCACGTCGGCCTTGCAGAAGAGGATGTCGGCGGCCTGGTGCACGGGATAGGTGAACATCAGGCCGCTGACGGCGGACTGCCGGGAATGCGCGATCTCGTCCTTCACCGTGGGGTTGCGGCCCAGCTCGGCGACGCTGACCAGGCTCAGCAGCGGCAGCATGAGCTGGTTGAGGGCGGTCACCGCGCTGTGGGTGAAGACGGTCGTGCGCTCCGGGTCGAGGCCGGTGGCGAGGTGGTCGAGCAGCAGCTCCTCGACCAGGGCGGGGAGGTCGCCGGGCCGGTCCCGGTCGGTGAGCACCTGGTAGTCGGCGATCAGGACGTAGGTGTCGACGCCGAGGTCCTGGAGCCGGACACGGGTGCGCAGGGTGCCGAAGTAGTGGCCGACGTGCAGAGGGCCGGTCGGGCGGTCGCCGGAGAGCAGGCGGTGCGCGGCCGGGTCGCGGCGAAGCCGCTCCTCCACCGGGGCCTGCGGTGCGGTCTCCGCGGGGCGGGAGACAGGGGCGGTGCTGGGGGTCATGGTGTCCTCCGGACAGCAGAGCGGGCTCGATCGGCGCCGGAACGGCGTGCCCTGCCCTGCCGCGCCCTGTCCCGCTGAAGGAGAGGGCGGAGGAACGGGTGCGGGCCGTCCGGAATCGAACGGCCCGCGGTGGGATGTGGGGGCGCGCGGATGCGCGGGGCCGCTCCTAGGAGGAGCGCCACCAACGGCGGATCGGCACGCACTGCACGGCATCCACCTTACTCGTCCCGCGCCGCCGGAAGGCCCGCGCGCGGGGTTTCCGGGGCTTCCGGGGCCTCCGGCGCGGCGCCGGCCCGCGGCTCGTCGCGCCAGGACCGCCACAGCGCCGCGTAGGCGCCGCCGGCGGTGACCAGCTCCCGGTGGCTGCCGTACTCGGCGATGCGGCCGTCCTCGACGACGGCGATCCGGTCCGCGTCGTGCGCGGTGTGCAGGCGGTGCGCGATGGCGATCACCGTGCGGCCGTCCAGGACCCGGGCGAGCGAACGCTCCAGGTGGCGGGCGGCCCGCGGGTCCAGCAGCGAGGTCGCCTCGTCCAGGACCAGGGTGTGCGGGTCGGCGAGGACCAGCCGGGCCAGCGCGAGCTGCTGGGCCTGCGGCGGGGTCAGGGCCGTGCCGCCGGAGCCCACCTCGGTGTCCAGCCCGTCGGGCAGCGCCTCCGCCCACCCGCCGGCGTCGACCGCGGCCAGGGCCGCGCGCAGCTCGGTGTCGTCCGCGTCGGGCCGGGCCAGGCGCAGGTTGTCGCGCAGGGTGCCGACGAAGACGTGGTGCTCCTGGTTGACCAGGGCGACGTGCGCCCGCACCCGCTCGGTGGGCAGCCGGGACAGCTCCGCGCCGCCGAGGGTGACCGCCCCGGCCCGCGGCGCGTAGATGCCGGCGAGCAGCCGGCCCAGCGTGGACTTGCCCGCGCCGGAAGGGCCGACCAGGGCGAGCCGCTCCCCCGGGGCGACCCTCAGGTCGATGCCGTGCAGCACGTCCGCCTCCGGGCCGGCGCCGGGGCGGTAGCCGAAGCGGACCCGGTCGGCGCGGACGTGGCGCCCGTCCGGCGCGGCGTCGGGGTCGCTCTCCGCGTCCGGGATCTCTCGCACGCCGACCAGGCGGGCCAGCGAGGCCTGCCCGACCTGCAGCTCGTCGTACCAGCGCAGGATCAGGTCGACCGGCCCGACCAGCATCTGCGCGTACAGCACGCCGGAGGTGAGCTGGCCGACGGTGGTCCAGCCCTGGAGGGTGAACCAGCCGCCGAGGCCGAGCGTGCCGACGACGGCGAGGGCGTAGGGCATGTCGACGGTCGGGAAGAAGACACTGCGCAGCCAGAGGGTGTAGCGCTCCCAGGCGGTCCAGCGGCGGATCCGCTCGTCCGTGGCGCGGACCCGGTGCGCGCCCAGGCCGAGCGCCTCCACGGTGCGGCCGGCGTCCACGGTCTCCGCGATGGCGGTGTTCACCGCGGCGTAGCCGGCGGACTCGGCGCGGTAGGAGCGCGGGGCGCGGGCGAAGTACCAGCGCGCCCCGACCAGCAGCACCGGCAGCCCGATCAGCGAGCACGCGGCCAGCGCCGGGGAGGTGAGCAGCAGCGCGCCGAAGACCAGCAGCACCGAGACCACCGCCACCGACAGCTCGGGGACGGCGTCGCGCACCGACTTGGCCAGCCGGTCGACGTCGGTGGTGGTGCGCGAGACCAGGTCACCGGTGCCGGCCCGCTCCAGCACGCCGGGCGGCAGGGCGACCGAGCGGACCAGGAAGTCCTCCCGCAGGTCGGCGAGGAGCCGCTCGCCGAGTGCCGCGCCGCGCATCCGGGACAGCCCGGTGAAGAGGGACTGCACGGCGACGGCGGCGAGGTAGAAGAGGGCGGCCTCGGCGATCCGGCCGGCCGTGGTGGAGGTGGACAGGCCCTCGACCACGTCGCCCAGGATCCACGGGCCGGCCAGCCCGGCCACCGCGCCGACCGCGTGCAGGCCGACGACCTGGCCGAAGGTGCGGCGGTGGCGGCGGGCGAGCAGGCGGACGTAGGAGCGGACGCCGGCCGGGCTGCCCACCGGGAGCAGGGTCGCGGTCTCCCGCTCCTGCTGGTCGGGGTCGGCGGGGGGCTTCACGAGCGGTCTCCTGTCAGGGCGTCGGCGGAGTCGGCTTCGGCGTCGGCTTCGCTGGTGGGGACGGGCTCCGCGGGCGCGGGCGCGTCGCCGTCGGTCTCGTCGCGGGTGACGACCGCGCGGTAGTCGGGCCGGGTGCGCAGCAGCTCGCGGTGGGTGCCGGCGGCGGCGAGCCGGCCCTCGTGCACGAAGAGCACCCGCTCGGCCTGGTCGAGCAGCAGCGGGCTGGTGGCGAAGGCGACCGTGGTGCGGCCGGAGCGCAGGGCGGCGAGGCCGCGCGCGATCCGGCTCTCGGTGTGCGCGTCCACCGCGCTGGTGGGCTCGTCGAGGACGAGCACCGGCGGGTCGGCGACCAGCGCGCGGGCGAGGGCGAGGCGCTGGCGCTGGCCGCCGGAGAGCGAGCGGCCGCGTTCGGTGATCCGGGCGGCGAAGGGGTCGCCGCCGGCGTCCGGGTCGCCGTCGGTCAGGGCGGCCAGCGCGTCCTGCGCCTGCGCCGCCTGGAATGCCTGCTCGGGCGCGACCCGGCCGCTGCGCGGGATGTCCAGCAGTTCGCCGAGGGTGCCGGAGAGCAGCACCGGGTCCTTGTCGTGCACCAGCACGAGGGAGCGGGCCTGGGCCAGGGGGAGGTCGTCCAGCGCGACCCCGCCGAGGCGGGCGCCGGGGGCGCCGTCGCCCTCGGGCAGGTGGCCGCCGAGGCGTTCGGCGATCCGGCCGGCCAGGTCGGGGTCGCCGCAGACCACGGCGGTGAACTCGCCGGCGCGGGCAGTCAGGCCGCTGGCCGGGTCGTGCAGGTCGGAGCGCGCGGCGCGGTCCGCATCCAGGGCCGGCGCCGGGCCGGGCGCCGCCTCGGCCGCCGCCTCGGTCGCCGCGGCCGCGGGCTCCGGCTCGGCGCGCGCGAGGGAGAGCACCCGCACCGCGCGGCCGGCGGAGACCCGGGCGACCGTCCAGGCGTGCGCGGTCTCGCCGAGCACCCGCAGCGGCTGGGCGAGGAAGGCGGTGGCGCCGTAGACGCCGATCAGCGTGCTGATCCCGATCCGGCCCTGGACCGCCAGGTCCGCGCCGTACCAGGTGACCGCGACGATGAAGAGGCCCGGCAGCAGGACCTGCTGGGCCTGCATCAGCGCCCACACCCGCGCGGCGCGCACGGCGGCGACCCGCACCTTCTGCGAGGCGGCGCGGTAGCGGTCGAGGAAGAGCTCCTCGCCGCCGATCCCGCGCAGCACGCGGAGCCCGGCGACGGTGTCGGCGGCGAGCTCGCCGGCCTTGCCGCCGAGCGCCCGCTGCTCGTCGAAGCGGCGCTCGAAGGGGCCGATCAGCGGCCAGGTCGCGGCCGCGAGGACCGGCACGCCCAGCAGCACGGCGAGCCCGAGCAGGGGCTGCACCACCAGCACGGCGACGCTGACGCCCGCCCAGACCACGACCGAGCCGGACATCCGCCCCAGGGCCTCCACGTACCAGCCGATCTTCTCGACGTCGCCGGAGGAGACCGCGACCACCTCTCCGGTGGCGATCCGCCGGGTCAGTCCGCCGCCCAGCGCGGAGGCCTGACGCGCCACCAGCTGCCGCACCTGCGCGGCGGTGTGGATCCAGTTCCAGACGGACTGCCGGTGCAGCAGGACCATGGCGGCGGCGTTCAGCATGCCGAGCGCCAGGGCGCCGAGCGAGTCCGCCAGCAGGGCGCGGCCGTCCCCGGAGACCACCGCCTGCACGCCGAGGCCGACGAAGAACGGCACCGCCGCCTGGGCGCCGAGGCCGATCGCGGCCCACAGCGCGGACAGCACGCGGCCCCGGCGCTGGCAGCGGCCGAGCCAGCGCAGGAAGCGCGCGGGCGAACCGAGGTCCGGGACGCCCCGATCGGGCAGCGGAAGGGAGATGAGCGGCATGGACGCTCCGTCCTGGGGTGCACGGGTGGGTCGTCGTCTTCGGCGGCGGAAGGCACGGACGAACGCCCGCCTGCGCGACGGCGCGGGCGGGGGGAGGCGTGCCTCGGTGAGGGAGCGTCAGCTCGACATGACCCACGAGCCTGCCGCTCGTGCACGGACCGCCGCAACCCATTAACGGCGGCTGATCACCCCATTTCGCCCCGAAGGACCGGTCCGCCCGTAGGGCGGTCCGGGGCGGGGCGTGCGGAGGGAGGCTAGTCCTCCAGGCGGGCGGCGCGGCGCAGCATCAGCAGTGCGCGGTCGCGGGCCGCGGGGTCGCCGCCGATGGCGTCCAGCATGCGGCTCTGGACGGCGTCCACGCCCTCGGCGACGGATTCGAGCAGGGCCAGCCCGTCGGTGGAGAGCGCCAGCAGGTTGCGGCGCCCGTCCGCCGGGTCGCGGCGGCGCAGGACCACGCCGCGCCGGACCAGGCGGCCGATCAGTTCGGCCATGGTGGCCTTGTCGAGGGAGGCACGCTCCCCCAGGGTGCGCTGGTCGAGCCCGGATTCCCGGGCCAGGGCGTGCAGCACCGCGTACTGCGGCGAGGTGAGGTCGCCCGGGACGAACTCGGACCACAGCCGGGTGTGGCCCTGCTGCGCGACGCGGATCAGGTAGCCGAGGGTGCGGGCGGACTCCGCGCGCTCCGCGCCGTTCTCGGCCAGCCCGGCGAAGGCGGTGATCGCGGCGACCAGGACGCGCCGCTCCTCGGGGGCGAGCGGCGCCAGCACGGCGTCGTGCACGGCGTCCAGCGCGTCGGTGGTCCGCTGCAGGACCTCGGCGCCCAGCGGGGAGAGCGAGAGCAGCTTGCGCCGGCCGTCGGCCGGGTCGCGGCGGCGCAGCAGCAGGCCGCGCTGGACCAGGCGGACGACCATCTCGGCCATGGTGGCCTTGTCCAGGGAGGCGCGCTCGCCGACCGTGCGCTGGTCCACGCCGGGCTCCTGGGCGAGCGCGGCGAGCGCGGAGAACTGCGGGGCCGTGAGGTCGGTGGTCATGTGCTCGGCCCACAGCCGGGTGTGCACCTGCTGGAAGACCCGCAGCAGGTGGCCGGGCGAGGAGAGCAGCTCGACGGAGGCGACCTGCCCGGCGGCGTCCACCGGGTCGGCTGCCTCGGGCGCGGACCGGCTCTGGCCTGCTATCTCGCTCTCGAGCTGGGTACGCAGCATCCTGATCCCCGTCCCCGGTGCAAGCCCGGGCCGGCCGGGGCCGGGAGCACGGGCGACGCGGCGGCGGCGCCGGTGCGGGCTCACCCCTCCTCGGGCCCCGTGCCGGTACAGCTCCGCCGAGCAGCCGTCGGCTGCTGGCGCACACTATACAAACGCAAGCGCTGCGTGCCCGCACGATGGCGAAATACGTTCGATGCTGGTCAGCGTCCCGTCAGGGGCATGTCAGCCTCGTCGCCCCGGCGCGTCTCGGCGCGTCCCGGCACCTCTCAGCGCGGGTCGAGCCCGCGCAGCAGCAGATCCGCGTAGGTGGCGCCGATCTCCTCGGGGCACAGCGGCCCGCCGACGTGGTACCAGCTGCCCAGGTGGTGGACTCCGCCGAAGAACTGATGGGTCGCCAGGTCGGCCGAGAGGTCCGCCCGGAAGACGCCCGCGGCCTGGCCCTCCTCGATCAGCCCGCGGAAGCGCTCGTGGTAGCGGCGGCGGTCGGCGCGGATCTCGGTTTGTGTCCCGGCCGGGAGCAGGTGCATGGACTGGAAGACCACGACGGCCTCGTCCAGGTGCTCCAGGGTGGTGACGACGACGTCGGCCGCGGCCGCCCGGAGCCGCTCCGCCACCGGACCCCCGCCTGCGGCGAACTCCTCCAGCCGCTCGGCCTGCAGCGAGAGCAGCCGGGCGTAGATCTGCTGGAGCAGCTCGTCCTTGGAGGAGTAGTAGTGGTACATCGCGCCCTTGGTGACGCCGGCGCGCTCGACGATGTCCTGGACCGAGGTGGCGCCGAAGCCGTTCTCGGCGAACAGCCGGGTGGCGGCGGCGAGCAGCCGCTCCTGCACGGGAGCGGCGGTGGGTGCGGCGGCCACGGGCTTCCTCTCGGGTCGGAACGGCAGGAGCAGGGTATAGCGCCCGGCGGGCGGCTCGCGGAAGACGATGTTCACGACCTACTCTAGCGGCCATACCTACCAGTCGGTATGGTGACGCCCGGACCGACTCCCCCGGCCGAGCAGGAGCAGGAAGGGACCGCGCATGCCAGAACACCCTCCGGGCCTGGACCTGGACCGCCTCCGCGCCCATCTGGACCGCGAGTGCCCCGGGCTGCTGGACGGCCCGCTGACCGCGGAGCTGATCAGCGGCGGCAAGTCCAACCTGACCTACCGGGTCCGTGCCGGCGGGCGTTCGCTCGTGCTGCGCAGGCCCCCGCTGGGGCATGTGCTCGCCACCGCCCACGACATGGGACGCGAGTTCACGGTGATCCGCGCGCTGGCCCCCACCCCCGTCCCGGTCCCCCGCACGCACACGCTGTGCGCGGACCCCGAGGTGCTCGGCGCGCCCTTCTACCTGATGGAGGAGGTCGCCGGCAGCATCTACCGCGAAGCCGCCGACACCGCGGGCCTGGGGACCGAGCGGGCGCACACCATCGCCCACCGGCTGATCGACGTCCTCGCGGACCTGCACGCCGTGGACCCCGCCGCGGTGGGGCTGGCCGGCTTCGGCCGGCCGGAGGGCTACCTGGAGCGCCAGGTCGCCCGCTGGAACCGGCAGTTCGAGGCCAGCCGCAGCCGCGAGATCCCCGGCATCGAGGAGCTGCAGCGCCGGCTCGCCGAGGGCCTCCCCCGCACCCAGCGCAGCGGCGTCGTGCACGGCGACTACCGGCTGGACAACACGGTGGTGGCCGCCGACGACTCGATCGCGGCCGTGCTGGACTGGGAGATGTCGACCCTCGGCGACCCGCTGGCCGACCTCGGCCTGCTCGGCCTGTACTGGGAGATGGGCGAGAACGACCCGGACAACCCGGTGGCGCACGGCATCAGCCTGCGCGCCGGCTTCCCGCCGATGTCCGAACTCGCCGAGCGCTACGCCGGCCGCACCGGCCTCGACCTCGCCCCGCTGCCCTGGTACTCCGCCTTCGCCCGCTACAAGCTGGCGGTGATCAGCGAGGGCATCCACTTCCGCTTCCTGCAGGGCAAGACCGTGGGCGAGGGCTTCTCGACCATGGGCGAGATCACCCCCCGGCTGGTCGCCGACGCCCTGGAGATCCTGCTCAAGCAGTCCTGATCCAGCGAAGGAGCAAGGATGGACTTCTCGTACGACGCGCGCACCGAGGAGCTGCGCGCGCGGCTCCAGGCCTTCCTGGAGGAGGTGATCGTGCCCGCGGAGCCGGTCTTCGCGGAGCAGATGGCCGCGCCGGGCCAGGACCCGTGGTCGCGCCCGCCGGTGATGGCGGAGCTGAAGGCCGAGGCCCGCAAGCGCGGCCTGTGGAACCTCTTCCTGCCGGACGAGCGCCACGGCGCCGGGTTGACCAACCTGCAGTACGCGCCGCTGGCCGAGCTCACCGGGCGCTCCTCGCTGGCCCCCGAGGCGCTGAACTGCGCGGCCCCGGACACCGGCAACATGGAGCTGCTGGCCGGCTTCGGCACCCCCGAGCAGCAGGACCGCTGGCTCAAGCCGCTGCTGGAGGGCGAGATCCGCTCCGCCTTCTGCATGACCGAGCCGGACGTCGCCTCCTCGGACGCCACCAACATCCGCACCCGCATCGAGCGGGACGGCGACGACTACGTCATCAACGGCCGCAAGTGGTGGTCCAGCGGCGCGATGGACCCGAACTGCAAGATCTTCATCGTGATGGGCCGGACCGACCCGTCGGCGGAGCGGCACCGCCAGCAGAGTCAGATCCTGGTGCCGCGGGACACCCCCGGCATCGAGATCAAGCGCGGGATGCACGTCTTCGGCTACACCGACGGCTCGCACGGCGGCCACGCCGAGATCGTCTTCGACAACGTGCGGGTGCCGGCCGCCAACCTGATCGGCGGCGAGGGCGAGGGCTTCGCGATCGCGCAGGCCCGGCTGGGCCCGGGGCGGATCCACCACTGCATGCGGCTGATCGGCATGGCCGAGCGGGCGCTGGAGCTGACCTGCCGCCGGGCGCTGGAGCGCGAGCCCTTCGGCAAGCCGCTGGCCGAGCAGGGCGTGGTCCAGGAGTGGATCGCCGAGGCGCGGGTGCGGATCGAGCAGCTGCGGCTGCTGGTCCTCAAGACCGCCTGGCTGATGGACACGGTGGGCAACAAGGGCGCGCACACCGAGATCCAGGCCATCAAGATCGCCACGCCGGAGACCGTGCAGTGGATCCTCGACAAGGCGATCCAGGCGCACGGAGCGGGAGGAGTGTCACAGGACTTCCCCCTGGCGCAGCTGTGGGCCTCCGCCCGTACGCTGCGTCTGGCGGACGGGCCGGACGAGGTGCACCGCCGCTCGCTGGCCCGCCGCGAGCTGCGGCGCTACCGCGCCTGACGGCGCGTCGGCCCGCCGGCCCCCATCCGCAGTGCCCACGGAGAAGGAAGAGGAAGAAGAGAAGATGAGCAGCGAGCAGACCCCCCGCGTGGCGATCGTGACCGGAGCCGCGCGCGGTATCGGCGCGGCCACCGCCGTGCGCCTGGCCGCCGACGGTTTCGCCGTGGCGGTCGTCGACCTGGAGGAGTCGGCGGGCAAGGACACCGTCGAGAAGATCACCGCGGCGGGCGGCAAGGCCCTCGCGGTCGGCGCAGACGTCAGCAACGCCGACCAGGTCGCGGCGGCGTTCGCGACCATCGAGCGCGAGCTGGGCGCCCCGGTCGTGCTGGTCAACAACGCCGGCGTGATCCGCGACAACCTGCTGTTCAAGATGACCGAGCAGGACTGGGACACGGTGCTGGGCGTGCACCTCAAGGGCGCCTTCCTGATGTCCCGCGCGGTGCAGAAGTACATGGTGGACGCCGGCTGGGGACGCATCGTCAACCTGTCCTCGTCCTCGGCGCTGGGCAACCGCGGCCAGGCCAACTACTCGGCGGCCAAGGCCGGCATGCAGGGCTTCACCAAGACCCTCGCCATCGAGCTCGGCAAGTTCGGCGTGACGGTGAACTCCATCGCGCCGGGCTTCATCGCCACCGACATGACCGCGGCCACCGCCGCCCGGATCGGCATGGACTTCGAGGACTTCAAGAAGGCCGCGGCGGCCGGGATCCCGGTGCAGCGCGTGGGCACCCCCGACGACATCGCGCACACCGTCTCCTTCTTCGTGAGCGAGGGCGCCGGGTTCGTCTCCGGCCAGGTGGTCTACGTGGCCGGCGGCCCGCTCAACTGACGGACCGGCGGCCGCCGACCTGCCTGAGCACCGCTCCGGCGGCCACCGCCCCGAACCGCGGCTCCCCGCGTCCCGGCCTGTACGCGGGGAGCCGCGCGCGTCACGCGTCCCGGCGCCCGCACGCACGTCTTCGCACCCGCACGTCTCCGCACCCGCCTCACCGTCGAGAGGGACGATCACGGAATGAGCACCACCGCACCCCCACCCGCCTGGACCGCGGAGAGCATCCGCGTCCGGGTGCAGGAGTTCCTCGCCGAACACGACCCGGCGGGCGCCGACCCCGTCGACTTCCTCGCGCGGCGCTTCGACGCCGGACTGGCCTGGGTGCACTTCCCGCCCGGCTCCGGCGGCCTGGGCGCCCCGCGCACCCTGCAGCAGGTCGTCAACGACGAGTTCGCCGCCGCCGGCGCGCCGGTCCAGGAGGGCCGCTCGGTCATCGGCCTCGGCATGGCCGCACCGACCGTGCTGGCCTTCGGCACCGAGGAGCAGCGCTCCCGCTTCCTGCGCCCGATGTGGTCGGGCGAGGAGATCTGGTGCCAGCTGTTCAGCGAGCCGGGCGCCGGCTCCGACCTGGCCGCGCTGGCCACCCGCGCGGTGCGCGAGGACGGCCCGGACGGCGAGGGCGACTGGATCGTGGACGGCCAGAAGGTGTGGACCTCCTACGCCCACGAGGCCGACTGGGCGATCCTGGTGGCCCGCACCGACCCCTCGCTGCCCAAGCACCAGGGCCTGACCTACTTCATCTGCGACATGCACGCCCCGGGGGTCGAGGTCCGGCCGCTGCGCCAGGCCACCGGGCAGGCCGAGTTCAACGAGGTCTTCCTCACCGGCGTGCGGATCCCCGACTCCCAGCGGCTCGGGCAGATCGGCGAGGGCTGGAAGGTCGCCAACACCACGCTGATGAACGAGCGGGTGGCGATCGGCGGCCGGGTGATGCCGCGCGAGGGCGGCATGATCGCCCCGGTCACCGCCGCCTGGCGGGAGCGCCCGGAGCTGCGCACGCCCGGACTGCACGACGCGCTGCTGCGGCTGTGGGTGGAGACCGAGGCGGCCCGGCTGACCGCGGAGCGGCTCGGCCAGCAGCTCGCGGCCGGCGTGCCCGGACCGGAGGGCTCCGCCGTCAAGCTCGCCTTCGCCCGGCTCAACCAGCAGGTCACCGGCCTGGAGCTGGAGCTGCTGGGCGAGGAGGGCCTGCGCTACGACGACTGGACCTTCGGCCGCCCGGACGGGCGGGCGTGGACCGACCGCGCGGCGGGCTTCCGCTACCTGCGCGCCAAGGGCAACTCGATCGAGGGCGGCACCTCGGAGATCATGCGCAACATCATCTCCGAGCGGATCCTCGGCCTGCCCCGGGAGACCCGGAACGACCTGGACGTCGCTTGGAAGGACCTGCCGCGATGACCGCGACCCCCACCACCCCCGCGCCCGCCGCCGAGGCGGACCCCGAGGCCGCCCTCGACCTGGACTACACCGAGCTGGAGCGGGAGCTGCGGGCCAACGTCCGCGCCCTGCTGGCCGCCCGCGCGCCGTGGACCGAGGTGCTCGAGCGCAGCGAGACCGACCATCCGGTGGACGCCGCCCTGTGGCGGGCCCTGGTCGAGGAGCTGGGCGTCACCGCGCTGGCCGTCCCGGAGGAGTCCGGCGGGGCCGGCGCGAGCTGGCGGGAGACCGCCGTCGTGCTGGAGGAGCTGGGCCGGGCCGCGGCGCCGGTGCCGTTCCTCGGCAGCGCGGTGCTCGCCACCGCGGCGCTGCTCGCCGCCGGCCAGGACGCGGCGGCGGAGCTGGCGGCGCTCGCCGGCGGCGAACGCACGGGAGCGCTGGCCGTCCCGTTCTCCACCGCCCCCTCGGCGGCCTTCCCGTCGGCGGTCACCGCGGGCGTGGGCGGGGCGCTCACCGGCCGGGTGACCGGCGTCGGCGACGCCCGGATCGCGGACCTGCTGCTGGTGCCGGCCCGCGACGCGGAGGGCGCCCCCGCGCTGTACGCGGTGGACGCGGCCGCCGACGGCGTGGAGCTGACCCCGGTGGTGTCCCTGGACAGCACCCGCCCGCTGAGCGACCTGGAGCTGCGCGCGGCCCCGGGCCGGCTGCTGGCGAGCGGCGCGCGGGCCGAGGAGGCGCTGCGTGCCGCGCTGGTCGCCGGGGCGGCACTGCTCGCCTCCGAGCAGCTCGGCACCGCGGAGTGGGCCCTGGAGACGACGCTGGCCTACGTCAAGGAGCGGCGCCAGTTCGGGCGGACCATCGGCTCCTTCCAGGCGGTCAAGCACCGGCTGGCGGATCTGTGGACCTCCGTGGCGCAGGCGCGCGCGGTGGCCCGCGCGGCGGCCGCCGCGCTCGCGGCGGGATCGGCGGACACCGAGCTGAACGCCGCGCTGGCGCAGGCCTTCACCGGGCCGGTCGCGGTGACCGCCGCCGAGGAGGCGGTGCAGCTGCACGGCGGCATCGGCTTCACCTGGGAGCACCCAGCGCACCTGTACCTCAAGCGGGCCAAGAGCGCCTCGCTGGCGCTGGGCACGGCGGACCGGCACCGGGCGGCGATCGCCGCGCTGGTGGGCCTGCCCCCGGCCTGACGGCGGCTCACCTCACCACACCTCATCTCACAGCACTCATTGCACGTACCGCACGAAGGAGTACCGCGACATGACCGCCGACAGCGGAAAGGTGGCCCTGGTCACCGGAGCCAGCCGGGGCATCGGATTCGCCGTCGCCGAGGCGCTGGCCGCACGCGGCGACCGGGTGGTGATCACCGGCCGGGACAAGGCCGCCCTCGACGAGGCCGTGGCCGCGCTCGGCGGCGAGGAGCGGGCGCTGGGCGTGGCCGGGAAGAGCCACGACCCCGAGCACCGCGAGGCCACCGTCGCCGCGGCGACGGAGCGCTTCGGCCGGATCGACTACCTGGTGAACAACGTCGGCACCAACCCGGTGTTCGGCAATGTGATGGACGTCAGCCTGGACGCGATCCGCAAGATCTTCGACATCAACCTGGTCGCCACGGTCGGCTGGACGCAGCTGGTGTACCGCGCCTGGCTGGCCGAGCACGGCGGAGCGGTGGTCAACGTCTCCTCGGTCGGCGGCCTGGGCCCGGCGCTGGGCATCGGGATGTACGGCGCGAGCAAGGCCGCCATGATCCAGCTCACCCAGCAGCTGGCGTACGAGCTGGCGCCGGACGTGCGGGTCAACGCCGTCGCCCCGGCGGTGGTCAAGACCCGCTTCGCCGAGGCCCTCTACGCGGACCACGAGACCGAACTGGCCGCGCGCTACCCGCTGAAGCGGCTCGGGGTGCCGCAGGACGTCGGCGGCGCCGTCGCCTTCCTGCTCTCCGAGCAGGCGAGCTGGGTGACCGGGCAGACCCTGGTGCTGGACGGCGGCATGGGGCTGCACGCCGGAGTGTGAATCGGCGGCGTCGGGCGGCCGGCGTGGCGGTGAATTCCGTCACAACGGCCGCCCGAGACCGTTTGCGACCGGAATTGCCCGGCAGAAAACGGGTGGCCCCGAAGGGGACTCACCGTGAACACCCGGGGTCGGGAGAATATCGGGCGTCCGGTCCGATTCCGCTCCCCCGGCGTGAATTCGGCCACGAATTCCCCCTCTCTCATGAAACTCTTACCCTGGCGCCCGTCCGGCACGGCGGGAACCCGGCGGACCTGGCGTTACCGACTGCCCCGCCCGCTTTCACGGACACCCCCGTCCGCAGAATTGCCACAAGCCCCCCACAGCTCGCATCACATCCTGCCGGACGCCCGCGGCGGCGATATCGAAACCGTGATCCAACAGGTCACATCGTCATTACGAAGCGCCAGGCCGCGCAGGGGCACTCTGTCACACGCTGTAATGTCGAAAGTGTGCGTAGTCAGAGCGAGAGGAATCAGGGTGCGCTGCTGGAGCACCCGGAGCGGGAGCAGGACCGCTCGTCGGCGACCGAGCTCACCTGGCCGCCGCTGAGCCGCCTGCACAAGGCCGCCTTCGGTGTCACCGCCGCCTTCTACCTGGCGGTGGTCCTGGCCGTGCTCACCACCTCCCGGCTGGTCGGCCTCGACTGGGACCTGATGACCGCCAAGCCCTACGAGCGCTGGCCCCAGCTGCACGGGTTCCTCAACGAGTACGTCATCGCCGGCCAGCGCGGCCCCTCGGCGATCGTGGCGTACGTCTGGCTGCTCTGGCGGGCGTGGCGGACCCGCAGCTGGCGGCCGCCGCTGATGATGACGGTGGCCCTGCTGCTGCTGAACATGTCGGTCGGGGCGGTCAAGATCGGCCTCGGGCGGCTCGGCCCGCACTATGCGCACGTCATGGGCTCCGCCGAGCTGTTCCAGGGCGGGGACATCTTCCCCTCCGGCCACACCGCGAACGCCGTGGTGACCTGGGGCGTGCTGGCCTACCTGGCGACCCGCTTCCGCCGCGGCGGGGCGGTGATCGCCGGCTTCATGGGCGTCACCATCGGACTCACCACGGTCTACCTGGGCACGCACTGGTTCAGCGACGTGCTGGCCGGCTGGGCCGCCGGGGCACTGGTGATGCTGCTCCTGCCGCTGTTCGAGCCGACGGTGTGCAACCTGGACCTGCGGATGCAGAGCCTCTGGCGCCGCCGCGCGGAGCTGCGGGCCGAGCTGCGGGCGCGGCTCCGCCACCCGCTGGGCTGGGACCCCGAGCGGGCCTTCTTCACCGAGCAGGAGCGGGCCGAGGCGGCGGCGTGCGTGGCCCGCGCCGCCGCGGCCGCGGGCGCCCTGGAGGAGCCGGGGGACGCCGGCGCGGAGCCGGCCGGAGACAGCGCCGCGGCAGGCCCGGTGGGCCGGCGCCTGCCTTCAGCACGGGGCGGCGCCGACCGGCCGGCCGGCGACATCCGGGGCATCCCGGCGGCGCGCGCCGGCCGTCCGGCGCCTCGGCGCGCCTGACCGCTGAGTGATCTTCGCCACGCACCGACCACTGGCCACCCCTCACTCTTTCGAGTGAATCTCCGCTCGCCGGAACGCGCTGGAGAGGCGTGAACCGGATCGGGAAAGATCCGGGTCGACGCCACCCCGAGGGCCTCCCGGCCCGGGTCCGCCCGCCGGGCATTCCCGTCGGCGTCCTCACGCGGGGAATTCCGCCCCGCCGGGTAAGACCGGGCCGCCGATCGGGCTTACCCGGGGGAATTCCGATGCCCCCGAGGGCGACGTGTGGATATCCCGTACGGGATCCCGCGGCGGCGGGAGCGGTGGGACCGGCGGCGGCCCGCCGGGAGGGCGTCCCCGGACGGCCCGCGCGGTCGGCGGCAGGGGCGCGACGGCACCCAGCGGCGCCCGGCGCCATTCGGCGATCACTCGCGGACGGCCGCTGATCGCGCGCGATCGGGCCTGCCGGGATGTCGCGATCACGAACCGCCAGAGTCGGTCAAGCCGCATGCGGAAGGCACACCCCCGCCTACGGTCGGTAGCGGGGCGGAAGCCTCCGCCTCGCGCACCGAACCGTTCCGGAGGATCAGCGCATGTCCACGCTCGAGACCGCGCTCAAGGACGCCCTGTCCATCGAGGGTGCCTTCGGCGCCGCGGTGGTCGACTGCAGCAGCGGCCTCGCCCTCGGCACGCTCGGCAACTCGCCCGAGTTCGACCTCAACATCGCCGCCGCGGGCACCACCGACGTGGTGCGGGCCAAGCTGCGCACGCTGGAGATGCTCGGCCTCCAGCAGGAGGCCATCGAGGACTTCCTGATCACCCTCAGCGGCCAGTACCACCTGATCCGGCCGCTCTCCTCGCCGAGCGCGCAGGGGGTCTTCCTCTACCTGGCGCTGGACCGCTCCCGCGCCAACCTCGCGCTCGCGCGGCACCGGATGCGGGCCGTCGAGCAGTCCATCGAGCTGTAGCGGCCGCCGCACCTCCGACTGGACTCTCGACCTCAGGTCCAGGGTGAGACTTGAGGGTCCTGAGGCCGGGACCCTCAGGTCGAGACGTGGTCGGCGAAGGCCGCGATGTGGTCGCGTAGCAGCTCCGCCGCGCGGTCGGCTTCTCCGGCGCGCGCGGCCGCCAGCATGGCCCGGTGCTCGGTCGCGTCCGCGTCCCACCCCGGGTGGGTGCCGCGGGCGACCAGCGAGACCAGCGCGGCCTGGTCGCGCAGCTCGTCCAGCATCCGGACCAGCAGCGGGTTCCCGCAGGGGAGGTAGAGCGCACGGTGGAAGTCGCTGTTGGCCCGGCTGCGCGCGGCCGGGTCGGCGGCGCAGGCCGCACGGTGCAGGGCCTCCTCGGCGGCCTCCAGCGGCGTCCCGGACCGCACCGTGCGGCGCAGCGCCTCCGGCTCCAGCAGCAGGCGCACATCGCAGACCGACCGGGCCAGCTCGGCGTCCACGGTCCGCACCGCGGCGCCCTTGTACTGGCTCATCACCACCAGGCCGGTGCCGGCCAGGGTCTTGAGGGCCTCGCGCACCGGCGTCTTGGAGACCCCGAGCCGGGCCGCCAGCTCGGTCTCGACCAGCGGCTGGCCCGGCGTCAGGCGCCCGGTGAGGATGGCGTGCCGGATCGATTCCAGCACCACCACCGTGCGCGAGGGGATCGACCCGGGCTCCGGTGCCGGGGCCAGCGGCAGGGACTCCGGGATCTGCGGCCCCGGGGTCTGCGACTCCGGGGCCCGCGACTCCGGGGTCGGGGCGGCGGCTTGGCTGGACACGGAACGGCGGCCTCTCTGGTACACGCCGCGCGTGGGAGGGCCGGTGCGGCGTGCGCGCACGATAGTCGGCGGCCCGAGGGACCGTCAACCGCGCTCGGCACACGCCGCGCGCCCCCGCTCCGCCCCGGCGCCGAGGGCCCTCGGGGAGCCTCAGGCCCGGGCGGCGACCGCCTGCTTCATCAGGGTGCGGCCGAAGTCCCGCATCAGCCCGGTGCCCTGGTGGGCGTCGTCCATCACGTCGATGAAGGCGTCGACGAAGCGGTCGGCGTCGGCCCGGGTGATGATCAGCGGCGGGATCAGCTTGATGACCTCGACGTGGTCGCCGGAGACCTGGGTGAGGATGCGGTGCCGGTGCATCAGCGGCACCACCACCATCTGCGCGAACAGGCCCTTGCGCGCGGCCTGCAGCGCGGTCCAGCCGGTCCGCAGCTTCAGCGACTTCGGCCGGCCGAACTCGATGCCGATCATCAGCCCGCGGCCGCGGACGTCGGCCAGCATCTCGTAGCGGTCCTTGAGCGCCTCCAGCCGGCCGCGGAAGTAGTCGCCGACCTCGCGGGAGTTCTCGACCACGCGCTCGTTCTCCATCACGGTGAGCGTGGCCAGGCCGGCGGTCATCGCCTGGGCGTTGGAGCCGAAGCTGGCCGAGTGCACCAGCACCTTGTCGATCGAGGAGTAGACCTTCTGGAAGATCCAGTCCCGGCCGAGGGTCGCGCCGACCGGGACGTAGCCGCCGGAGAGCGCCTTGGCGGTGCAGACCAGGTCCGGTTCGACGCCGGGCTCGTTCTGGTAGGCCCAGAAGTCGCCGGTGCGGCCGACGCCGGTCTGCACCTCGTCGCAGATCAGCAGCGCCTTGTGCTTGTGCAGCAGCTCCTGGGCGGCCTTGAGGTAGCCGGGGGGCGCGATGTCCATGCCGTGGCCCTGGATGGGCTCGACGATCAGCGCCGCGACGTCGCCGCGCTTGAGCTCGCGCTCCAGTGCGTCGAGGTCGCCGAGCGGGATCGCGGTGTCCGGCAGCAGCGTGCCGAAGCCCTTGCGGAAGCTGTCGTCTCCGTTGACCGAGAGCGAACCCGTGGTCAGGCCGTGGAAGGAGCGCGTGTTGTAGAGCACGCGGTTCCTGCCGGTGGCGCAGCGGGCGAACTTGAGCGCGGTCTCGACCGCCTCGGTGCCGCTGTTGCCGAAGAACACCCGGTCCAGGTGCGGGGCGTGGGAGAGCAGCTTCTCGGCGAGCAGGCCGGGCAGCGGCTGGCACTCGAAGCGGGTGAGGTCGGCCAGGTCGAGGTCGAGGACCTGCTTGAGCGCGTCCTTGACCACCGGGTGGTTGCGGCCGAGCGCGAAGATGCCGAAGCCGGCCAGCATGTCGAGGTAGTCGTTGCCCTCAGCGTCGAAGAAGTGCGCGCCCTCGGCCCGCTCGTAGCTGTTGTCGAAGCCGATGGTGTGCAGCATCCGCGGCAGCTGGTGGTTGAGGTACTTGGCGTGGAGCTGGTAGCGCTCCGCGCCGCGCTCGCGCAGCAGGGCGGCGAGGTCGAACCGGGTCGCGCCGGCTGCCGCGGCCGCGGGAGCCGTGGACTCGGGGGCCGCGGATTCGGGGGCCACGGGGTCAGATGCCACGGGCGGGTTCTCCTCCTTGGGTACGGGCCGCCACCGCGGTCCGCGTGCGGGTGGTGCGGGCGGCGCGCGCGGCGGCGCGGACGCCGGTGCCGGCGCGGTGGCGCGCCCAGTGCGCCTCGACCTGGCCGGCGATGCCGGGGCCGGTGAGCCCGGCGCGCTCCAGGATCTCGGCGCGGGAGGCGTGCTCCAGGAACTCCTGCGGGAGCCCGAGGTCGCGCGCGGGGACGTGGTCGAGTCCGGCGTCGCGCAGGGCGGCGGCGACGGCGCTGCCGGTGCCGCCGGTGCGGCCGCTGTCCTCGACGGTGACGACCATACGGTGCCCGGCAGCGAGGGTGACCAGGGCGGGGTCGACCGGCTTGATCCAGCGCGGGTCGACCAGCGTGCAGCCGATGCCGCGCGCGGCGAGCAGCCGGACCGCCTCCAGCGCCGGCTCGGCGGTGGTACCGACGGCGACCAGCAGGATCTCCGGCTCGCCGGAGGCGCCCTCGGTGCGGGCGAGCACGTCCACTCCCCCGACCCGGTCGATCGCCGGGATCGCCGGGCCGACCGAGGCCTTGGGGTAGCGCAGCACGGTGGGGGCGTCGTCGACCGCGACCGCCTCGCGGAGCTCGGCGCGCAGCTGGTCGGCGTCGCGCGGCGCGGCGATCCGCAGGCCGGGGACGACCTGGAGGATCGACAGGTCCCACATGCCGTTGTGGCTGGGACCGTCGCTGCCGGTGGTGCCGGCCCGGTCCAGGACGAAGGTGACGCCGCAGCGGTGCAGCGCGACGTCCATCAGGACCTGGTCGAAGGCCCGGTTGAGGAAGGTCGAGTAGACCGCGAAGACCGGGTGCAGGCCGCCGGTGGCCAGGCCCGCCGCGGAGACGGTGGCGTGCTGCTCGGCGATGCCGACGTCGAAGAACCGCTCCGGGAACTCCTTGGCGAAGGCGCCGAGCCCGACCGGCCCCTGCATGGCGGCGGTGATGGCCACAATGTCCTCGCGCTCGCGGCCGAGCGCGACCATCTCCTGGCCGAAGACGGAGGTCCAGGCGGTGCCGCCGGAGGCGCCGACCGACTTGCCGGTGGCCGGGTCGATGGCGCCGACCTGGTGGAAGCGCTCGGCCTCGTCGAGCTCGGCCGGGCGGTAGCCGCGGCCCTTCTCGGTGATGACGTGGACGATGACCGGGCCGCCGAAGTTCCTGGCCCGGCGCAGGGCGGACTCCACGGCCTGCTCGTCGTGGCCGTCGATCGGGCCGATGTACTTCAGGCCCAGGTCCTCGAACATGCCCTGCGGGGCGACGGCGTCCTTGTAGCCCTTCTTGGCGCCGTGCAGCGCGTCGTAGAGCGGGCCGCCGACCAGCGGGGCGCCGCGCACGGTCTCCTTGGCCCAGGACAGGAAGCGCTCGTAGCCCTGGGTGGTGCGCAGGGTGGCGAGGTGGTCGGCGAGGCCGCCGATGGTCGGGGCGTAGGAGCGCTCGTTGTCGTTGACGACGATGACCAGCGGACGGTCCTTGGCCTCGGCGATGTTGTTGAGCGCCTCCCAGGCCATGCCGCCGGTGAGCGCGCCGTCGCCGATGACGGCGACCACCCGGCGGTCGCCGCGGCCCTGGAGGTGGTCGGCCTTGGCCAGGCCGTCGGCGTAGCCGAGGACGGTGGATGCGTGCGAGTTCTCGATCACGTCGTGCTCGGACTCGGCACGCGAGGGGTAGCCGGACAGGCCGCCGGACTTCTTCAGCCGGGAGAAGTCCTGGCGGCCGGTCAGCAGCTTGTGCACGTAGCACTGGTGGCCGGTGTCGAAGAGGATCCGGTCCTGGGGCGACTCGAAGACCCGGTGCAGTGCGATGGTCAGCTCGACCACGCCGAGGTTGGGACCGAGGTGGCCGCCGGTCTTGGCGACCTCCTCGATGAGAAAGGCACGGATCTCCTCGGCCAGGACGGGCATGTCCTCGGCGGGCAGCAACCGCAGGTCCCGGGGGCTGCGGATGGCGGAGAGCAGTGACACGGACTCACCTTCGTTCTGTGCGGACGCGGGGCTTCACGGGGCGCGGGGCCGGCGGCGCGGGGTGCGCCGGCCGGCCGGGCGCGGGGCTCGGGTGCCGGGCCGGGGTCAGGCGGTGGTGACGATCGGGGCGCCCTCACCGGCGTCCGGGTCCACACCCATCTCCTCCGCCAGCTTCAACGCCTCCTCGATCAACGTCTCC